>Ga0181410_1000248_pt1 | contig 23856 bp, 11 predicted proteins | sample 33SPOviralmetaG_FD_130112 | JGI IMG/M metagenome (GOLD analysis project Ga0181410, IMG submission 130112) | Marine viral communities from the oligotrophic San Pedro Time Series (SPOT) site, San Pedro Channel, CA, USA - 33 SPOT_SRF_2012-06-20 | ecosystem: Environmental > Aquatic > Marine > Strait...
ACTTTATCATCTACATATTCTTTTGTGACAAGAGATCTATCGTGTTTATTAATAAGAGTTTTTGTTAAACTACGAGCAATAACTTTACCGTCACTAAACAAAGCAAGTACGTCGGTGTAATCATTACCAAATGAGTTACCATTATTTGAAGAATCAAACCTTAATGATTTACCATCAAGCGGCATTCTCCACAACGAACCTGCGCCTTCTTGCCCAGTTTCTTTAAATGATAATGGAACAGCATAATCGCTAATAGCCAATTTGGAATGATATGCTCCAGTAACATCTGCACCAATAGCTATTCTACCTCCGGTAGTAGTATTGGATGGAGTGTAGATATGCATGGTGACCATGTCGTTAAGTTTTTGACTAAACTTTATGCTATCATTTGCATATAAGCATAGTGTGTCATGAGTATCTACTCGAGTAGCTGTAATTCCGGTGTAAGGTCCTGCTCCTCCCACAGGTTGTCCTAATACTAGTGTACCTTTAACATACAAATTACTATTAGCATTCCAACTAGGTCCACCAGGAGAAAGTTTAGTAGGAGATATAACACCATTTAGAATTTTTTCAGCAGTAACATTGTTATTAGCAATCTTAGCAGCAGTAATTGAGAGATCTAATATCTTCGCGCTTGTAACATTTTGATTAGCAATCTTATCAGAAGTAATTATTGCATTTGGTAACTTACTTGAAATAATTGCATTATCAGCTATCTTTTCTGAAGTTACATTGAAATTAGCAATTTTATTAGTAGTTACATTTAAATTAGCAATCTTATCAGAAGTAATTGCGTTATCAATTATCTTACTATTATTAACTGCATTATTATCAATCTTAATTGTAGTAATTGCTTTATCTAATATTTTAGAAGTAACAATTGAACTATTTGGTATCTTCGATGCAATAATTGAATTATCAACTATCTTATCAGAAGTAACTGAATTATCAACTATCTTGGCAGTCCCAATAGATAAATCCTGTATATGAGAAGAAACAATTGTGCCATCAGGTATCTTACTTCCAGTAACTGAGTTCGAAGCAATTTTTCTTTCGTTAACTGCATTATCAGAAATCTTAATATTAGTTACAGCATTTTTAGCGAGATGAACTTGATCAACTTTAGCAGTAGTATTACCGTCATGCCAAACATCATAGCCTTTATAAGAAAGCTCGCTATGACCTATTTTTAGAAGTGTTATATTTGGCCGTGCTCCACTTGGATTAAGAACAAATGTAAAATACTCGGTGTTATTATCACCAATCTCAAACTGTAATCGACAATCAGGATCAGTGTCACCCTCATTGTAAAATTTAATCGAAGCTTTATCGGTATTCTTAGACCATTCTAGACCTTCTCCACTTACATTTGTCCATGATAAAGTTCCGAAAACATTATCACCTATTTTACGTATGTAATTGATATCTGGAAATGTTTCTGCCTGTTTAGATAAAACGTATTCTTGTGTGGCTAACGCTCTGGAATTATCCTTAATAAACGCCATTGATTGATCACGGGCAATTATATTTCCGTGAATTAGTACACCACCAGTATAATCTTTAGCATAATTAATATTTAATGCATCGTTTACTCCATGTACAAGTGCTCTACCTGCATGTGTGTTACCGCTTCCGGCACGAGTTTGATTGAATATCTTAAAGTCAGGTCCGGTTTGGGTTATTTGACCACCAACTCTTAGACTTCCATCTATAGTTGCGCTCAAACTAACATCTAAATTATTATGAATATTAACATTAGTTGTGTCCCAAGAAGGTGCTCCAACCGTAAGATCGTTATATCCAATTAAAGTAGTAAGTTTTCTATATCTATCATCGTGTAGATGACTAATTAAAGAAAAGGCAGCTGCTTCTTTTCCATCAAGTAAATCAGCATCTAATCCAGAACCAGCTCCTTGATTGTTTGTATGCCACAATTTGCTCCATGCTTGATTACCATTATTATTTGTTGATCTAAAGTAAACTTCTTGATTAGTATATGAAGCAGCAAACTGTAAAGCATTATAATTTGTTGTGTTACTATGAGTATTTGTGAGTAGATGATAATATCCGTTAGTTGTTTCTGGCCATCCATTACCAAATATTGCATTCGATGTTTGGTAAAATCCGCTTTCCATTCTCGAAGTAATGATATCTAAACTTTGAATAGGTTTAAATACTTCATCATCAACATACTTCTTCGTAACCAAATGGTTTGGTTGTGTACCTTCAGCAAATAGTTTAATTCTCCTAGTTTTAGCATCAATTTCAAGAGCAGTTACACTACCATTTGATACCCTAAAGCGGTGTATATCTGCATCATAAATTGCCTGATTTGAGTTAGCTCCATTACTAGCTCCATACAAATCGATATTCGCTCCATTTGCATTTGTTGTACCACCACGAAGATTGAGTCTTGAATCATCTCTTACTGGTCTTACTATACCTGTATTTGTGATAAGATCTCCAGTAGCTTGAATATCTCCGCTATCACCATGAATAGTTGCTCTTAAAAGACTGCCGGACCTGAAAAAGATATTTCGATTTGAATCAGCAACACCGATATTAAGATTTCCTCCCTTTTGTACTATTTCATTGTTATCAATTCCAATTCCAGCATTAATATTTCCAATAAGTAATGGTATATTAGAAAAGTTTGTTCCATTAATAGTTGCTGAAGAACCTCCTGCAATTTGAAGAGTCTTAGGTAACCTTGCTGCAGTAGGAGTTAATCTAAAACTTTCTTGACCACTTCTACTAAATATAAGATCTCCAGTACCTGAATTGTTAAGAATGAAATTGCCGTTAACACCCTTTCCTCGGGCAACAGTGGCAATTCCTCTACGTAGTCGAATATCATTATCTGTAGTTTCTGGACCACGAAGTATTAATCGAGTTTCGTTAGTTGTTGATGTACCACCGATGTCACCAACAGTTAGCTCGTGGCCATTAATATCTAGCTTATTAAGTATTTTAACTGTACCGGTATCATCCCAATGTGGGCCAATAACTTCAACTTTAGGACTTGTTACACAGAAATCAAATAATTCCTCAGTGTCAACCGAATCAGGAGTCATATGACGATGTATAATCGCATCATCTTGAATTTTATCTTCTGCAATAGGATTAAGAAGAACGTCAGCGCGATCTACATATGCCTTTGTTACTAATGTGTTATCAGTACTTGTAATTATTCTACCTACATGCTGATCAGGCGCCATTATTAATCCCTTAATATGTACACCTCCAATGTAATCGTTAAATTTATTAATAACTAGTGTATCTCCGAGATCGTGAGAGATCGCTCTACCATTACCAGTCGATCTATTTGTGACATTAGAATTGAATAAACTAATATCAGTACCAAAAGATTTAATATTATTATTAACATTAACATCGTGAGTAACAACTAAGTCATTAAGAATATTTACATTATCAGTATCCCATTGAGGTGCACCAGCAGAAAGTTTAGCAGGAGTTACAGCTTCATCTTTAATCTTAACTGTTATAACCGAATCAACATTTAGTTTAGTTGCAGTAATTGCACCAGTATCAATCTTAGCAGTAGTGATTGCTCCATCTTTAATCTTATTAGTGATAACCGCATTGCTGTTAAGAAGACCAGTACCAATTGCAAGTGGTTTAATATTTAAACGACTACTTAAATTACCACCTGGTTCAAGAATTACAAACTGATCAGTGTTTACTTGACTTGTTCCAATTTTATCACTATAATCAATCGTATCAAACTGTTCTTCGATCTTCTTAAATGTATCTAGCGAAGGTCTAACATCATCTAACAGATCTAGAAAATCTTGTGCAACCTCTGAATTTAGTCTAAAATCTTTTAATATGTGTGTACCAACAGTGCGTGAAGTCGTGCTATCACCAAAATATTCTTTAATTGCATCATCATACTCATTCGTACCATATAATCTGTGAGTAATGTGTGTATCAATTGCACCAGCAGTAGCTAATTTAACATTACTACTACTATCACTTTGTATCAGATTTCCTACATCAGAAGTAAAATAATCAGTAGTATCAATGTGCTCGAATTTTACATCACCGTTTTGAATTACATACTTGTCAATTGTTATCTCATCTGTGCTGTTATCTTCCTTTGTATATATTAATTTAAACTGATTATTACTATCTTCAGCTATAGCAATGTCTGTTACTTTCTCAAATCCTTGACCACTTAAAAACAGTGTATCTAATTTAATTTTAAACGTCTGTAAATTGTTATTTGCATCAAAGTCGATTATCGGAAAAAATTCATTTCCGTCGATAATACTTCTATCGATCCCACCGCTTGCATTAACACCTAACTCTGGTAAATTTGAAATTTTTGTACTCATTAATTCTATTTATATATTTTTATGTATTAAGGGTGACGTTAGCTATATCTTCTTGGTTATTATTACTTTCATTAAGTGTAAATATTACTCCAGTTTCAAATAACTGTGTTGCTTCAGGATTTGATGATAGTTCTGTTTGGGTAGTAAAATTATACGCTCCGTTCCAACCAATTTTTATCTTTCTATCAGTGGAGTCTCCAACATGACTTATTACTATTCCTTGAATTCTGATGTATTCTCCATCAATATTTTTATTTTGATAAACAGTATCAGCACTTTGTATTTGACCAACTGAGCTATTAATTTGTGTATAACTATCTATAGAAAATTCAACTGGTGCAGATACATCTTGACTATTTTCTGGATCATTCCACCAATTAGTTATATGATCATCGATAAGTAATTCATCATTGAGAGGATCTGATGTGTCACTTTCAATATAGAAGCCGGCGCCAGCTTCAGTATCAAGCTGATTTATCTTCGTGATAGTAGCACCGATATTCATAAAGACATCTCGCTGAGCAAGTGCATCTTTAATAGTTATTGGAAGATACGAACTAATGTCTGCACGGTCTTTAAACTTTAGATTCTGTTCATAATCTCTTTTAGTAAATTCCTTTTGTGGTACTAATGCAGGTATAACATATTTAAACGTGGTAAGAACCGCTCTCAAAAACATTTCTGAATTGAAGTTCGTAGTTGATCTATCTTGCAATAGATATGCGGCATCTTGTTCCTCGTCTCCGTAGACATTGACAATTTCCGCCTTCTTTTTCCTAGGAAAGGTTACTATATTTGCTGATCTAAGAGGGGCGGTGTCTGCGCTATTTTGATCTTCAGTAGACATTTGTCCATCTATGAATACTGGAAATCCTCCAATTATTTTAATTAATCCGGTATAATCATTTCCATCTTTAGCGAACGAAGCTATAATACCTCTTCGAATAACAACATCATTCTCATCTTTTTGTTGAACTATACTTCCTACTATGTTTGAATAAATCGTAAATACATCATCTTCAGAAAGTGATACTGCTTGTGAAGCTTCGATAGTAGCTGTACTTGTACTTTCTGATGTTATTGAAGCAATAGTTGTTCCTGCAGGAATACTTGATCCTTCTAAAACCATTCCAACTGCTAAATTAAAGAGACTTGCGATATTTTTAATTTGAATAGTTGTAGTATTGGTTGCAGCAGCAGCACTCACCGCTTCTTCTGTTTCCCAACTGCCGAGAATATTACCAGTTATTCTGAATTCAGCATCTCCATCATCTTGATCTTGTTCGTAATATTCAAAGGTATATTTGGCCGCAGCTTCGTTTCCAGGAACAGACCTTGCTAATTTAGTCCATAGACCAGCTTCAAATATAAATTCTCGTGTACGTATATCTCCTTGTAACCAACCAGGCTGGAACATTGGCATATGATAACCACCACTTTCACTCGGTGCTGTAAGAGCTTCGAGCCACCGCATATCTTCCAGAGGTGTTTTAGTTCTGAATGGTGCTAAGAATTCATCTTCTACACGAAGAAGACTTACATTTTGACGAGTGGCTGGGTCGAATATTATAGATTTGGGACCGAACCAATGATTATCTCTTATAACCAATAGAATAACACTCGCAAAGAATTTTAATCCTGCTGGATGAACTAGACTTAAGAAAGAATTTTCCCAGTCTGTTACCTTTAATCCGCTACGAATAACATAAGAAAATTTCTGCCAATAATCACTGTCTTGTAATCGATTGACCGAAGATACTCTTCCCTTTTTATTACTATATTCTCCGAGATATTTGAGTGTGTATGTATGAGCTAATGTAGCTCTGTTGTTTACTTTGTCTAATCTTCCATCTCCCCAATAAATGATTTCTTCTGGAGCCTTATTATTGCCGTAATTAGCAGTAACACGAATTTTTGTATTTGGGTTTTCAACTAAATTACCATCTTTATCGTAAGTATCTATTTTATATTCTGGAGTATCGTAGTATAGGAATGAATTAAAAGTATGACCATCTAAATCACCAAACTCGAATGGTTTTGTTGAGTCAGCCGAAGAAACAATTTTAGTACCTCCTGCAGTTGTTCCAACTAAATCATCAAATATAATTTTATAGAACTTTTTAACATTGTTATTTAGGTAAGTTATAATCTGTGCAAGCGACGTAGAAGAAATTGCTTTCGTGTAATACTGCGCATGACTAATATCTCCATGGAAGAAACTAGTGTCTTTACGACCAATAATAAATTCAGAGTTTGGAGATATAGTTAAGTGCTGAAGAGTATTTCCCTCGATTATTGTGCCTTGATCAAAATCAGAACCATTATGAGAAATTTTAACATAGCCGTTATATCTATCTGCCTTTCCTTTTACAACTACTACGTTATATTCATTTATATTAACCGTCTCTGTATCTAAATATATTTCAGGACCAGGCGGAGTAGAAATAACAAAGTCAGGCTTATAATTATTAGCTGTTTTATGATATCCTATAGGATTTCGGGCAGCATCATACTCATATTCTATCAACGGGTTTCCTGTAGATGTAGAATGTATAATATACGGGAATGAAAGAATAGCATTATAGGATAGAGGCTTATCTAAAAGTTTTACAACTGCGCTGTTATTTAATCTCCTAAAGTAGGAGTCTACAGTAGGAAATCCTTCTGATGGTTGATTAAGTGGAAAAGATTGTATTCTATTATTCGCAAGTTTTCTCCAAATATCATACTTAACCGTTGTAGATTTTGCAGAACTATTTGAAGTAGAATTTGGTCCATTTAATACTGCATTAATACTATTTGGTTCTAAAGAAACCGCAAATGAATCTGTATCATTATCTACCGCAATATTTGCTCCATAGTTTAAGCCAACTTTAAAATCTGTTGAATCAGATTGAATGAATGGTATCGTAGGACGTATAGTTTTAATCGATCTCCATCCGCTTGCGGATGTTGAATATTGACTCCTAAGATAGTATAATACAGAGCGAGAATTGTGTTCTTTCTTATTATAAACATCAGATAAATTAAATTGATCTACAAACTGTTTAGCATTATTTAATCCGCCACTTACTAAAAGTAAATCATTACCAAAGAATTTAAATGAGTGTGATCTTGCTCCATTTTGTGTAATGAAGTTTGATTCTGCGCCTGTTATAGATTCTACTGTATTGTACCAGCTTCTCCAAGTATCTATTGACCTTCTTTCCCATATATGAATACCATATGCAGATACTTTTGCAATAACTGTTCCAGTTTCGCTTAATTCAAATCGTCCACCGTCAAGTAAAGAATTGATTCCAGTTGTAACAGTATCAGTATAGTTGATCGATAAGTTTCTTTGTAATAAATCGAATTCAAGATAACTAAGTTTTTTATTATAAAAGGCGATATGCGAAAATGCGATATTATCGTAAAGCTTAATCTGAGACGCAGCTGTAATTCCGTGAACAGGCACCCTAAATCTTGGAATTAAATTACCAAAAAAAGCTTGTATCCAAGATAGGTCTGTATTGAATGATTTTGATCTTTTAAATCCATTAATAGAATAACGTAAACCAACGATTACGTTGTCTTTTACATGAAATTCAAGTATTAAGTTATTCCATTCTTTTTCTTTTATTTCGCTATCAAAATATTCATCACTAAATATTTCTAACATATTATTATCATCTAAAATAATATTAGTGTCTATCTTATTTAAAAATATGGGATCATCGCTTTTACCATATTCTCGCGAAACAACCTGCAGTGTTCTCTTATTAGTTAGAGGATCAGTAGCTATTCGAAGGGTAACATTACCTATAGTTAGTATATTATTAATATCTCCGTATAAACTACCAGATTTAAATCTTAATGATAAAGAGAACTTATCTTCAATATCAAAACCAAGTCCAGAACCGATTGTTGATCGAGGAACAAACACGGAAATTCCGTCATCTTTCGATGCGTTTTCAACTATAGAATCTGATTTTAAATCTACTAGACCGTTCGTAGATGTCCATTTTGAAGTAGTTACGTTTTCTCCAATATTAAAAAGAAGATCTGCTTCAACATCTGTGCTAACAGCAGAAGGCAACGTCGTATAACGATCATTTGGCCACAAGTTATCCGCATCCTTAGTGTACACTTGAATGATTTGTGCAATATCAACGTTATTAAAAGTATGAGTACCAACTATAATTTGCGATGCATTAATTTTAACATGTGCAAAATCTGCAGATCCTAAGTGTGTAGCTGGAAGATTGAGCTCTACTGTTTGATAAAAATTATAACGATTATATTGATCTAGTTTAAATATAACAAGGCGAGATGCGCCGTTTACAGGACGATCTAATAAAATAAGATGTGGTCCGTCAACAGCATAATCCAAAATATCCCACAGTCTTTCTTCGTCATAAACATCAGTATCGCCTATTGTAATATTTTGGCTCGGTTGAAATTCGCCGTTATGTTTATAAAATATAGAAAGATAACCTCTATTATGTAAATTAAAAAGATGATCGTTATTTCGTTTAATGTATTCACAATGAGGTAGAACAGGGAAGTTTTTATCTCCTTGTTTATTTGCTATATTCCATTTTGTTCTTATACCGTACGGATTTAAATTAGCGAATTGTTCAGTAGTATACCAGTCGGTATAGTATACTATATTTCCGTCGTATTTAATAGTCCACCTTAATCTACCATCGTCAAGATTTTTTTCAGAAAGCGCAAATGAAGTTATAGTGATATCAATAGGAATTTGAAATGTTTCTACTTTACCTCTATTTTGTCCAGCACCATCATTTCCTGGAGATGCTATAGTAACACGAGTACCTGTACCATTAATACTTACGCTTTCACCAGCATTATCTAAAGCACCGAAACCTTCAATCGGTGAACCAACTTTTTCCCATGTTGATATTGTTCTATTATATGAAAACACTCTGGCTTGTCCTGCATCATTGCCGTTATCTTCATTTCCAGGAGATCCGATTACAATAATATTTCCATTTGTATTTAAGTCAACGCTTTTACCACATTCATCGCCTACTTCGTCACCTTCAATTGTTTGTCCGAACTTTATATATTCCTGAGTATTTACAGTTGTTCTTAGTTGATAAGTTTCAACTTGTCCTTTAAAGCCTTCATCAGTTCCATCTCCAACAATACCAACAGCAAATATTGATCCATCGTTGCTTAAACTCATTGCTATCTCACTCTTATCAGCAGCTGGAGCAAATAGGTGGTCGACTCCAATTTGTTTCCATGTAAGAGTTTCTTCTTCGTTATAATAAACTCTTATGCATAATTCAGCAATTCCTGCATCATTTATTATGTGTGTTCCAACCATAGCGGTTCTTCCATCATCACTTAATTCTACATTCGTACCTGCTAATGGATCGTTATTTTCTGAAACAATGTTATCTCCTATTTGTATCCAACTAAATACACCTGCGTTATTAACAGGATCAGCTTCTTTCCATTCATAAATCTCAGTATCATTTGAAATTCTATCAGGAACTCTAATACCGATATGTTTACCTCCGTCTATTTCGCTTATTGGATTTCTGTGTATACCAATCTCAATTGTAAAATCTGGTGATACATCATTAGAAGTTGAAATTAAAGGACCAGTTCTTAAATAGGTAATAGTCGTCGAACTAATAGTATCAATATCAAATATTCCGTTATACTGATTACTTATGCCACTTACTTTTATTCGAGTGGATGCAGTATTAAAGTTGATGCCCTGAATAGTAACGGTTGTTCCATCTGAATCAAATGAAAGTGCTACAGAAGTTGGAAGAAATTCCGTAAATGCAGGAATAATATCGCCATTAAGTTTTAACCATGGATGAGTTGTGTCGTTTGGGTGTAGATTGTGTTCTGGTACACCTCCACCTGAACCTTGTATTTTTCTCACCCAATTAGAACCGTTCCACCTAATACTAAAAGTTGTGCTTCCAGATGATCCACTATAACGAGGTCTATCATTTTCTAAAGCAGATTCCCTTGTATATACATAAGTTTGATGAGTAAAACTAGTAATATCATCAGGAGCAAGTTCGATATCGTATACAGTACCGATATCATCATCTTGTAAAAGAAGACCCATACTCTCTTCAGTTCCGAGATCATAGTCTATATTTGGATTTGCTCCTGATCCAAATGCTACTCGATTACCATCACCACTTAAGCTAACACTTGCTCCTATTCTAGTATTTTCATCAGTGCCAACAATATTACTTCCTTTTAATACCCATTGTTGACTTGAATTTAGCTCGTATATTTTTACTTCTCCAAGATAATTTTGATACGACAAATTATCAACTACTAAATCGGCACCTCGGTTTCTTGGGGCACCGATTGCAATAGTATTTCCAATAGCGTTTAAACTAAGCGCACTTCCTAAAATATCTCCAGCACTATCGCCATTAATATCTTGACCAAGTTGCCTCCATATATTTGCATTAGTCCCGATTCTTAAATTTGCATTATCGTTTAATGTAACATTGCGATTGACTTGTACTATCGCAGTTGTATCTGCAGTTGTTCCTCCAGAAACTATAGAAGTAATTCTAACTGCGTTATCTGCACCGAGCTCAGGTAGTCCACCTCCTGATACAACCATATTAACCTCAAGACCAGCTGGAAAGGAGTCCGAGGATATATTATCAATAGTTAATGTAGTGTCGTCATCTACAAGACCATTAACTTGGGCATTAGCTAATTCATATACTCGTACGCTACCTGAATTAATTCCAGTATCATCGCTTAGTGATGCACCAATAGCAACAACAAAGCCATCTTCGCTTATGGCATTTACTCCACTAAAATCATTTAAAGATTCTCCGTAAATTGTTTGACCAATTTTTAAATTATCTGGCCCGTTAAATGTATCTCCATCTGTTTGATAATATTTTAAATCATCATTAGTAATAAGATTCAATACTGGATCGATTTCATGTAAGTAAACATCTTTTCCATTAAACTGAATAAGACTTTTTTTCCACCTTCCGTTATATGTTCTACCTACGGGTGATATGAAATCAAGCATATGATCGTATTTGTCTTGATCTCGTATCGAAGTTAAAGCAACTGTGCTTGAATCAATAAAATTAGAAAATATAAGCGACTCGTTATCGCTCGGGTCAATAGAAATAGTAGGCTCTTTTATATCGCTAAATGATCTACCAATTTTATTTGTTGTATTATTAAAAAATAGCTCGTGCGAATTTAAATCTGAATAATTTTCTGATAAAGAAAATAGAGGTTGAAGGTTTGTGTTTTCTTTACTGAATTTGGGGAATGAACGAATAACAAATGTGTGTTCTTCTGTGTCAAGAGGAATATTTGGATTATTACCTATAAGTCCAAAATCTAAGTAGGATCTTTTGCCGTCGAGCTTTATTAATTTTTGAAGGTCATTAAAGCGAGCACCTTGCATAAACCTACCTCGAACAGGTTTTTTAAATAAAGTAGAGTCCCACGTTTCATTACTAGCATTTAAATTTTTCTTTGTATCTAAATCAATAGATAATCCAGAAATCTTAGGGGCATCGGCATAACGAACTGTTGTTTCAATACTACGAACCGTTGCCTGTCCTAGTGTTACATTATTATCATCTTGTATTCGAAATAATAGACGACTATAATCTATTCCTAAGGTTTCAAGAGTAGTAGATGCTGTAATAGTTTGAGTAAAATCGTCATTCTTTTTAACCCACTCTCCAGAAGAAGCTTCAAACAATCTTTCTCTTGGATAGGATACCTCTATAATTGCATCAAAGAAGAGACGGAAAAACGTTGTAATACTTTCTTCTGAACCCTTAAGTGTATAGTATTGTACAATTTTTTTATACAAAGACACTCGATCCATCACTGAAGAATCAGGAATATTTTTAGCAATTTCTCCTTGAATTCCATCTAAATATTTTTCTGATACCTTATCAATATCGTGTTCATCAATAATACGATTTGTTTCATATGTAGGAAGACCTACGGTATTAAGATGCTCGTAATAATCTTTAATTAATGCTACAAAGCTTTCTGAGCTAGCTCTTAGCTGTTCAGGAATAAGTTCTTCAACACGAAGAGATTCTGTATTTGATGCATTATTGCCAAATGGATCAAAATCTCTCCTACTTGCAGCAACTGAAATAACTGGTTGAGATATCTCTGTCGAGAAATTTGTATATGAAACTACAGTATTATTAACATTATATGTTGCATATTTTTCGTATGATAAACCGCCATAACTATTCGCTCTTGGAGGGCTAGGAACAGCATGATTTGTTTCGCCCTCAGGCATGTAAAATGTTTCATCTAGTCCTTCGAACGTATGCACGTGCCATAATCCATTAATTAAGGATAAGTCAGTGTAAAGTGGATAGAAATATCCAACTAATCCGGCAGTATTACCGCTATTACTTTGTCCCTCTAAAAAGTAGACTGAACCAGCGGCAGTAGATGAAGATGCAGGTGATGTAGTAATCGTGTTACCCGCATTCGCCACGTAATTACTAGTACCTGATGTCGTCGGCGTTGAACTAGTACTACTCGATGTTGACGTCGTTGAACTAGTACTACCCGATGAATAACTGCCTGAAGAAGAATGATATGACATAATTTTTAATTCTAATAGGAGCTATTATTAGATGATGATGCTGATGAAGAACTGCTATTACTAGTCTCTGCAGAATTGCGTTGAGTTGATGCATCAGTTCTCCTTTCTCGTGAAAATGGTGTATAATCATTAACTCCAGAAGAACCAGATACTGCTATTGTATCAACTTCTGGAGTAATATTTGTTTTTCCAATATCAATTGTAAGAAGTTTATTTCTTTTTGATACAATATCGTTTGATGCTGGTGAAACATATATTTTTACAGTCTCAGATTTATTAATAGGTAATACATCAATTGACAATAATCCAGTATCTGTATTAAGAATTCCTACGTTAAAATATAATATTCTTTCTATTCCATCAGCGCCAGTTGTAAATGCAGATATACGTCTTTCATTATCAGAACCAACTATAGGAAAATCCTTTAAACTAAGACTTACACCGTCATACGTCCATGCGTCTGAACTCAAACATGGTTCATCTTGCCCAGGATCACAGAATATTCCCATTTGGAAATCAATCGGAGTAGATGTAAGTTTACCATATTCAAGTACTGCTGTTTTATATACAAATACTCGAACAAATGAGTTTATAATTGATATGTCTAAATTATCTATTAATCCTAGCAATTCAGAATACCTAAATACTCCGTCGAACTTTTGTAAATTGTTTGTATTAAAATCAGCCAATAATTCTTCGATAAGTGTAGAAAGTTGCCCTGTTGATTTAGAAGTTCTATTTGAATCGTATTTAAATAATACATCGAGATAAACGTATGTAAAATCAGGATCAATTATAACCGGTTGAATTCCAATAACGCGTTTTGATTCAAGCTGTTCCAGAAGGTATATCTTATCCAAATCAGTTAAAGCTGGAGCATCATATGGTTTAATTGATGCGTATACTTTACCGTATTGAGGAGGATCGTTATCTTCTCCACCCCATACCGATACGGTTTCAATGTTATTTAGAATCTGGTTAATTAGTGTCTTATAATCTCCTGAAGTAACAGCTCTATTTTGGCTTATAAATGATAGAGGTGCATTTTGACGAATGCTTTCAATATCTTCTTTTTCACTACCATTTGAAGCTCTTGATAAAACTGTAATACTAGGAGAAACCGAACCAGGACTTGTCCACTCGAATACAGCAGCTCCATTACCATCACTTCCGTTAGTACTTAAATACTTAACTTTAATTACATTAAGAGATGCTGGTTTTTTGCCAAAAATATTATCGCCAAATTGAATTTCATAATTACCGCTATAATTTTCATTAATAAAATATGCTGCAGTAGATGGACCAACATTCGAAAGACTTTCAAACAACGAGAATGTTTCAACAGATGTCGAATATGCATTATCAAATACATCAACCGTCATTATTTCTAAATCAACGCTTGAATCTTCAATGATGTATTTCTGTTCTAATTCACCAGATTCAACAATAAAAGTAAGCTCTTTCATTTTACCTTGATATATAGCAACCTCCTCGAAAACATATCGATCATTAATTTCATCATAAACGGACGTATAATCGTCTACTGTTATATAGGTATATGTTACATCATCAATTGAAGCAGTAAGTGTTTGTCCTTTATAAAGTGTATATGTAGAAAGCTTGCGATTGGCAGATCCAGCAAATACCATAGAAATTGTTGCCATGGCTGCCGATTTACTTCTTGGTGTGTATCCTAAAAGCTTTGCTCGAGAAACAACATTTGCTCTAATTTGTGCAGAATCAATGAATGATTCGTTCATTGCATTATGCGCTACGACCGCATTATAATGTGTGTTATATGCGAGTATGTCTAAAAGGTGATTAAGACCTGAACCCTCAAAATCCCAATCACTATACTCAGAGTCTGGATTGTTTCTAAAATAGGCTTTAAGGTTGTCTTTGATCTGATCAAAGTCTAGTTCTGTAACATTAAGTTGTTTCATTATCGTAAGCGTTGTAAGTAAAAATTAATTTCTTCTCTTCTTGGAGAAAATATAACATTAAAACCAATTGTTATTTCGTATGAGTTTCTTTCTGAATTATCTGTTACCTGAACGGTATGATCAGTGGTGCGAGGCTCAAATCTTTTTAAAACCGATAAGATTTCTTCTTCAATTGCTTTTGCTGTAAAGTTATCAGCTGGTTCAAATAACAGAGCAGTTACATCTGAACCAATTTCTGGATGAAATGGACGTTCATTAAAGTTAGTTAGAATTAAATTCTTAACTGCGTGTTTGACTGCTTCTAAATCTTTTATTCCTGATATATCTTTTAATATCGGATGGACACCGCTAAAAAACATAGGAAAATCTCTATACAGCGTTTGTGCAACTTTTCCTTGTGCTGGATTAATATCTGATAGTGCCTTCGACATATAGTCTATTTATACTAATTAAGGAAGATATTCGGTGCAGTAGTTACCTGATTTCCGCCGTATGCTTCTGTACATGTTCCACCGCTTGTCTCGGTAATAGTTGTTCCAATATTAACAGTCTGATCTAACTGCACTCTATGGATATGTTTACCACCAATATGCTCGAACTTATTACCAGTGACTTGAACATTCCAGTCACCTATAATTTTAGTATTGCATCCTCCATCAATTGTAAGATTACACCCACCTTCGATATAAACATTTTCTCCTTTCGCAACAACCCTATAGTTTTTGCCAACGATTACTTCTGTTTTATCGCCGATTGGAGTAACTTCAGTGTATGTTCCAGTACGGTGGATAGTAGATATTCTTTCTTTTCCTGGAGTTACATCATACTCAACAATGTGCCCAGCTTCAACTGTATCGTCTGCTCGTTCATAAGCAGTCACATGATTTTGAGGATATGTGGGAGTCATTACATCATCAATAGCTGGAAATATCCATGCTGCCGGTAAAGTTCCTGCTTTTTCAGGAGCTCTTACTTTTTGAGCTATAGTTATTTTTGGATCATACATATCTCTTAAAGATTTCTTTTCTGTATAACTAAATCCTTGTTTATATTTTTCTTCTATAACCTGTGCAGAGACTGGTGTATCAGGTTTATCAAGGTGTAACGCTTCTTCACTTGGATATCTCTCAGTTGGATCAGTAAATCCTTTGCTGTAATCTCCTGGCCGAGAGGTTATAGATGGAATAGATCCCATAATAACCGGATCTTGGGCATTAATGCCATCTCGAAAGAAGCCAATAACCCATGTTCCTCGTAATAGACCTGTTGCAGATTGACCCACACCTGACATCGATGCTGATGTAACAGGCAACATTGTCATTGCCCATGGTAAATCTTCAGTAGGTATACCTTTTTGTTCGGCTTTATCTGCATTGTGATATCCATAACACCGTACACGATATCTACCCATTTCCATTGGATCATCGATGTCTTCGATCACACCTGTGAACCATGCAAAGCCACCACCATTATTAATAAAATTTTCTGGGTCCATGATCTATTTATAGTTCAAAGGAGAATGAGTCTTTCTTTACCCGTACCTCTGAGAAATATTCTCCATCTTCAAACGTGTGATTTACAGAAGTAATTAAATGTCTTCCTGATAAGTGTTGATCATATAAATCTAAAGAGCCTGATGGAGAGTGTTTCATTTTTGCTAACAACTTTTTCATTATTGCTGGATCTACAGCTTTTGGAAATTTTAAATTAATAACTGTTCCAGGGTTTAGTTCAAGATCACCAAAAAGTTTTATATCATGAGAAATAGTTTCAAGCGCTTCTTCAATCGCCTTTGTTTTCCCTTGAGTTTTTTCTTTTAGTTTATTATAGTTTTTATTATCTTCTCCGAATGATAAGTTATTAACTGAAACATGTTCAAGATGCGACTTTGGCATTAGGTTTAATTTTTCTCCATTCACATCGAACTGAGTTGATAATGTAGTTTTTTTATTTAACGTTAAATCCTGTTTAAAATCATTCTCATAGTTATAATCATATTTAGTATATGTCTTATATGAATAATCTAAATAGTTATTTTCTGATGCCCATCCGCCGTTTGCACCTTGATAAACCTTTCCTAATTTTAAATCTGATGCAACATCAAGAATACGAGAAGCTCTTTGATTGTAATCTTGTTCGCTATATGGTTCAAAATTAAATTCACGTTCATCAAAATATGTGTGATAGCTTTCTGCAGTCATTAATTCATGCAAAGATGATAGTCGAATTACGTTATCTAAAGAATGATAAAGAAAGAATGGAGAAAAGGCTTCGTCATATGTCTTTTGGCGCAACCATTCAGCAGCTTCAAGAGGAGTTTGCCATCGCATAACACCTTTCATTCTTGAATCTACTATTCCTTTTACTTCAAAATCACTAAACCCAAGATCTTGGGTAATAATTTTTTTAATTTCGACATCGGTTGTATTAGTAAACGACCGAGATATTTTAGATAGCCGAGATAAATATGCGTGATCTGATACACAGGCAATACTATAAACGTTTGTATGTTCAGTTCTACTACTTCCATAAAGAGGATATTCAGTAACAACAAAATTCAAATCGATATTTTTTTCAGATGATTTTCTGACGGCTGCTTTTGTCATTGCTCCGTCCCAGCCCTTTGGTCTAGATGATATTTCTATTTTTATTTTTTCTTGACCAATCAGTGGTGAACTCTCAAAGAAATCCGCGGTATCCTTTATGTCAATTTGTGCGATAAGATTAGGAGAATAGAGAGACTCGGTTATTGACAATTTAACCACCATGTTTTCTATATAGAAAACGTCACCAGAATGTGTAGTCAGTGTAATTCTATCAATATTATATGATCCTGGGGTTAAAGATATTTTCTCCCCAAAATTTGTACGTTGAGCTGCCATTTACTTTAATAGGTATTCTTTATATTTATCAGCAAATTCGACTATATGTTCTGGTCGTATTATTCGAATTTTTCTTGCTGCAAAAGTTTTTTCTGAAAGATCATCCTTGATCGATATATAATCTGCCTGTTGGGTGTAATAAGATTCGACAAAACTTGGTATATACTTTCTTTGAGCACTAATTGAATTATATTGAGCGATTTCACTTTGATCAAAACCATCATCTCGAGTCGATGAAATATTAATATCAATATCTCCTCTAGAATATCCTGCTTCGAGCTCGACATCTTCTTTACTGAACACCTGTGAATATGCATCAAACGCTGTAGCTCTATCACCCTCGTTTTCATTATCAAGGAAATAAGACGGAGCATTATAGGAACTTTCGTAAAAACGATGGGAAACAAATTGAATATTTTCTAGATAGCTTGTTAAGAAAAAGTTGTAATATGCATCACTTCCAGTAATTAAACCCTGTCTACTTTGGCTATCTCTTATAAATGAATAGTAAATAGTTGTTTGATTTTTTCTGGTCCACTCAAGAGCTGTTTTTGCCCATTCTGTTCTTTCAGCCTCAAACTCTAAATATTCTTGTCCATCTGTATATGGATTATCAATGTATTCAATATTCCAGCGCCTATTCCTAGAAAATCTTCCTATATTATTAATATTATAAACCCAAAGTTGAAAGCGATTGTCATCAAATTTTAGTATTTCAGCTTGAACTTTAGTTCCGTCTGGGTTATCATCAAAAGTTGATATACGAATATTATCATTTGCTATATCTAATCCGCCAAAATAGTTTAACATTTCAAAACCGTTTTCGTATTTACGCGCGACCGGATATTGACGAGGTATAAAAACAAGGGTAGAATAATCTGAATAATCTTGTTCGATCATTAACTCAAACTGTCTATACGATTTTGGCCAATCATTTAATCCGTTTTTAAGATTTTCGTTTAAGACAAAGAATGTCCAATAATAATCTGGTGTGCCGTATAGTCGATTAGATACAATATCAGGTCTTTCTCCTTCAAGTATTTCATAGAACGTATAAGTTCCTACGTTGTTAAGAAGCTGTTCTTTTACATCAACATGCCGAAACATGTCGGTAAGATCAGTTTTAACACCATCAGCATTAATATCGTACTTTATTGTTGGAAATTGCGAGAAGAATGACATAATTAACCTCCTTTAGTAGGTGCAGGGTCTGGTTGTGTTAACTCCGCATTAAGACTGCCCATTCCGTTTTCATCAAGTCCTCTTGTTCCGAGTTGATCTTTTTGCATAAATTCAATATCGTGTCTATTTAATGCACGAGTTTCTTGGAACGATATTTGTAAATCAACCTCAAGCGGTGCATTATCTGTAAAATAAACATTTCCAGTAGAATTAAAGTTTGTATTAACGCTTGTACAATATGAAGTATATATACGAGGAATAAATGGATTTTCTGTACCAGAATCCATATTCATAAATTTAATTGTCCATACCGGAGGATAGTCAAGTGTAATTGTACTGCCTTCAGAACCACGAGAAGCATACATGAAATGTCTAAACTTCGATTGTATTCTTCGAATAAGATCTGATTCTGATTGAGAACGTGCAACCATTTTAAAAGCAAATTCAAAGTCTCTTACAGTGTTATTGTTAAAGGTTGTATTCGTATTTGGATTGTTTATTTGCCGCGTTGTTAAGTTAGCAGCTGCTTGCAGATCAGCCGGCAGTGCTTTTGAAGCGAGCGTTGCTGCTGTCCGTGCATTTGTGCTTGTTATTTCTTTAAAAAGATCACCAAAGCCCTTTTGTCCAGTAAATTTTGATGCAACTACATTAGCGCCAAAATCTAAGTTAGTTGGCCCGTAATCTGCTCCGTCATCAAATGCTATATTCGCTGGAGCAGGAAACCATATTCTATGCGCCTGTACTTGACCGTTAAGCTTTCTTTCATGAGCAGTAAATACCATACACGGCCGAGTGACATCGCCTCTCATTTCTGGAGGATAAATAAGAGGAGCAATACTAGAGATTGTTTGGTCGGGTGCAGATGTACCGCTTTGAACTATTTTATCTTTTTTATTTGAGCTGAACGGGTTAAAGAATAACATAAATCTATTTATAATAAAAATATGACATACAAGGGAAGATATACTGTAAAGAATCCGGACAAATACGACGGTGATCCTACGAAAGTAGTATTCAGATCGTTATGGGAAAGGCAAGTCTTTAAATTTATGGATATGAATCCTGATGTAATTAAATGGCAATCAGAAGAAACCATTATTCCATACCGCTGTAAGACTGATAATAAAATTCACCGGTATTTTATGGATGTTAAGATGGTTACAAAAGATAAGACGTATCTCATTGAAATAAAGCCAAAAAAACAAACTGAGGCACCGAAAGAACCAAAGAGAAAGACGAAAAGATATATTACTGAGGTAATGTCCTACATAAAAAATACCTCAAAGTGGGAAACTGCTGAAGCATACTGTGCTGATAGAGGATGGGAGTTTGTAATATGGACAGAAATAGAACTTGCGAAGCTTGGAATTAAACTTCTTGGTGCAAAGAAGCCAAAGAAATAGTATAAATAGGGATATGGCATCTCTCTTTGATCAAATACAGGCAGCAGCGTTTAGATCTGATATAAAACGTGGAACTAAGCAGTCTCTGAAATGGTTCAGGGAAAAAGTTGCTGAGATAAGAACAGTTAATCGTAAAGCTCTTTTAAGAGATGAAGCAACTAAAACAGTAGCAAAGCCGTTAATTGGTCGTATGTTTATGTATGCGTATGATCCTAAAAACAAAAAGACTCTGCCGTTTTATGATAAATTTCCTCTTATTATTATGGTCGACAAAGCCCCTGGAGGATTTTACGGAATAAACTTACACTATCTTCCACCATTATTAAGAGCTAGATTCTTTGATAGGCTTCTTGAGTACTCAAATAATGATAAATATAATAGTAGTACTCGTCTTAAAATGTCGTATGACCTTTTAAAAGGAGCATCAAAACTTTCTGCATTTAAACCATGCTATAAACACTATTTAACTAGACACATCAAATCACAAATATCCGAAATATCTGCCAGCGAATGGGAGATTGCAATCTTTTTACCATCTGAACAGTTTGTTAAGAAAGGTAAAGATGCGGTATGGAAAGACTCAAGATCTAAACTCTAATGGAAATCGATAAACTAAAATCAGCTGTATCACGAAGAGACGGATTTGCTCGCGCTAATCGATTCGAAGCAGTAATAATACCACCATTTGCTGCTTTTGGCGGAAGCGTAGATAAAGCAAGAGATCTTAATATCTTTTGCGAACAGTGTTCTTTCCCTGGAAGACAGATGCAAACATTTGAGACGAATTACACTCGTCAACAAATAAAAATTGCGCAGTCATTTATTAACGAAGATGTTTCAATAACATTTAATCTCACTAATGATTTTTTTATTAAAGAAATATTTGATAGATGGACTAATTTAATTATCGATAGAAATACTTTTAAGAAAAATTATGATAGCGTATATAAAAGAGACATATATCTATATCAAAATGATAATAATAATAGACATGTATTTGAAGTAGAATTGCGAAATGCATTTCCTGTATCGGTGCAAGCAGTTGAATCAAGTAACGGTGCAGCAGATATACAACAAGTAACTATAGAATTTACTTATGAGGACTTTAAAGAAAAATATATTGATCAAACTCAGGATGATGCTACTCAACGTATAGATCAGGTTCGTCCTGGGCCCAGCACTGTTCCTCGAGAATTGCGCGATACAGCGCTAGGAGCCGCAGATGCAGCGATAGATAACGCTTTTTCTGGATTTGGCCTCTAATTAAAATATATAAATATATTTTTATATTATAACTGAATGAATAACAAATAACAAAATTATGGCATTACCAAAACTAGATATACCGAAGTACCCTATTGAGGTACCTTCTCTTAATAAAACAGTTGATTTTAGACCGTTCCTTGTAAAGGAAGAAAAGGTTCTTATGATCGCTCAAGAAACACAAGATGACAGCAAGATCTTACCAATTATTAAAGATATTGTAAAAGCATGTTCTTTTGAAAAGCTCGATCCAAACGATTGTACTGCATCAGACCTTGAATTTATTTTCCTTAAGCTGAGAGCAAAAAGCGTAGGAGAAACCGTAACTGTGCGCATTAAATGTGAAAAGTGCGACGAATATGCAAATGTTAAAATTAACCTTGAAGATATTAAGATATCTGAGGTTAACGATGTTAGTAACACAATTGAAATTACTGATTCAATCGGAATCGTATTAAAAAGTTTATCATTAAGAGATGCAGAAAAGATCGATGATAAAAGTCCTGAAAAGGCGTTTAATCAAACAATCATATATTCGATCGAATCTATCTACGATGCAGATAGTGTATATCCTGCAAGTGAATCAACTGAAAAAGAATTAATTGAATTTGTTGATTCATTATCACATTCACATCTCGAAAAAATTCAAAAGTATATCCAAAATATTCCAAAGCTACAATATACTGCTAAATTTAAATGTGCAGAATGTGGTCATGATAATGAGATTGTATTAGAGGGAATTGATTCTTTTTTCTCATAAGCCTTTCTCATGATTCCTTAGCGAATCATTATCAGACAAACTTTGCGATGATGCAACATCATCAATACAGTTTAACTGAACTTGACAATATGATCCCGTGGGAAAGGCAGATATACGTATCTCTTCTTCAGGAGCATATAAAGGAAGAAAATGAGCGAATTAAACGGCAAAACAAATAAATAGATACATGGCCGACCTACAAGAGTTAATAAAAGCAATTAAGCAAGATAAAGAAAGCAACGGTGATAGGGATATCAAAGCTACTTTAGATCTATCTGAATTGTTAGGTAGTAACGATAATTTAGATACTACGAATTATCTCTTGGCTTTAAAATATATTAAAGTTAGAAGGAATATTCTTAATGCACTTATTAAGAAGACACAAGGAGGAAAGTTAAGAGGTCTTAAACTTGGTAAAGAGATAAAAATATCTGACCTTCTAGGTGAACCACCCAAGCTAGGCCTTCTCACGGGTTTAAAATGGTTAAGAGTTAAAAATCAAATTCTCAAAAAGGTTGGCGCAGCTGCTTCTAACGCAAACTTTGAGTTTGGTAAAGAGATAGATATTAATGATATACTTGGCTCTTCACCTGAGCAAGATTTTATAACGAAAACGCGATTCTTTTTAATTCGTCAAAAGCTATTATCAAAGATTTCTGATGCAGCAAAAGCCTTTAATGGTGAGGCAGCACTCGAAGGAATATTGGGAATAGAAAAAAAATCTGATGAAATTGAAGGAATTGACTCGAGTAAATCCTTAGGCACAGCAGAAGACGAACGTATAGCCACAGCTGAAGGTATGTCCGCAGTTTCAGGTCTATCTACTGACGAATCATTAGATGAGTTACGCGGTATTCATACTGGTATTGATAATATCTATGATCATCTTAAGGAAACAAACGATGTATCAGACGATACAGAAAATGCAAGAGAACAAATAGCTCGCAACGAAAGACGTCATCAAGAACTACTACAAGCTGTGCGCGGCGGTGGTGGCTTTATGGGAAGTGGTGGAATAGCTGGTGGTGATCAACATGATGGTGCCGGAAGTGGTTTATTAGGAATGGGAGCAGACGTTTACGGAGATTACCTACTTGGTAAAGGAGTTGAAAAAGGTTTAAGCAATAGAGGAAAGCCAAAGACACCTCGCCCAAAAGGGAGATTCGGCCGAGCATTTCAAGCAGTAAAAAACCTCGGTCCTCGGGCCGTGAGCGCGGGTAAAACAGCATTAGCGCTTAGCGGAGTCACAACTCTGGCAAGAGCGGCGGTGCCTTTGGCAATGTCGCCACCGGGTGTGATGGCTGGCACTGGTATCGCTGGTTATCTTGCAGGAACAGGGATCAACAATATTCCGAAATTGTTTGGAAGTGAAGATAGATTCAGCGATATGATGGGCAGGCCTTTGGGAAATAAGCTTGCACAAATGAGAGGTGTTGATATGTCTGGTCCTC
>Ga0181410_1000249_pt1 | contig 23825 bp, 51 predicted proteins | sample 33SPOviralmetaG_FD_130112 | JGI IMG/M metagenome (GOLD analysis project Ga0181410, IMG submission 130112) | Marine viral communities from the oligotrophic San Pedro Time Series (SPOT) site, San Pedro Channel, CA, USA - 33 SPOT_SRF_2012-06-20 | ecosystem: Environmental > Aquatic > Marine > Strait...
CCTAAGTTGAACTGTGCTGTTTGGATTAAAAGATTTCTTTTGTGCCTCTTCGAAAACTTTTACTTCTGTAAAATCGTATAACGACTTAACTGCGTTGTCAATATCTTCCTGCATAAGTTCAGAAGATTTATATAGACGTTCTTTATCGAACGGGACTCCATTATTTTCAACATCAAGTAAGAATTCTGTTGCGGGCAACAAAATATTCTTGTAAACACTAGTGAAGCGTTCACTTTTATCTATTGCAGACTTGAATTTTTCATACAATAGAAAAGTACATACTGCATCATAAGCAGCGTACTCTTGCATGATATCAAATGGAATCATATCCCAAGTGAAATCAGCTTTTAGTAATCCATTTCGTTTTCTGTAGTCGTCCATCCACTTATACATTGGTTTTTCATAATCACCGTAAGGCGTGAATTTCAATGATAAAGTTTTTAGACTGTGAGTACCCGGCTGTTCGTTAAGAACATAGTGCATCAACATAGTGTCCTCAAACTGAGGAAACTTAAATCCGAAATGAAACCTAAAGAAAGCAATATCAAACTTGCTGTTATGAAATACAACTTTCTTTTTATTAAAGAGTTCTTGTAGCATGTTTTCTGCCCATTCGTCCATACAATCTGTACTAATATATGCTCCGTGGTCTCTCTCATAAGAAAGAGAAATACCAAGCATATGCCCATCACGTGGGTAAAGTGCAGTTGTCTCTGAGTCAAGTGCGACAAAATCATTCTCATGCTCTATTGCCTTCTGTAAGAACGTATGAAGTTCTTTTGTGTCTGTAATACCATACACTTTGTCGCTACCAAGTTTTTCCTGTTTGAGTTCTCCTTTGATATATTTTGCAATATTATCTCTAGACTCTTCCCAAGTTCTTTTTGCCTCAGGTTTAAACGCCAGCATAGCTGGGTTAATAACAGGGAGAAACTTACCATCAACTACTCTGCCAGTATATTCTGTCACAGAGTTGAGTTTAGTATAGTATTTTAAAGGTTCGGAGCCGACAAGAATCACCCAGTCATAATCGTCTGGGTTAAAATTGATGTCCACATCTCGTTTTAATACTTTTTTAACAGATGGGTCAGAGCACAAAACAAAGTTGTCAAAAGTGAACTGATTCTTGAACAGTTCAAAAAACTTGTTTCTGCTTGGTTTTGATTCTATTAATGCTACTCTCATGGTTCTCCTAAATATATAAATATATTATATCAAAAATTTAACTTCGTGTCAAGAATTATTTTTCTTTACGTACTGCCCTTCTCGCATTTTCTTTTACCGTCACCCATTCTAAATTATCCCATCTAGGATTATATGTGTTTCCGTCTAAGTGATCTACTTGCAAAGAATCTCTAATAAGACTTTGAGTGCTCTCACTAACTTTATTCCAGTCATCTCTTAACTGCTCGGGTAAATACTCAGGAAAAGGTAAAAAATGTATTGCAACTAATCTATGTACATATAGAGTTACTGCTTTATTCTTTGCTCCGTATTCGAAGCCTTCATCAGTAAATTGTGCCTTTGTAGGAGGATAAATAGTTACGGAAGCTTCTGGTCTTCCTAATGTATTTTTTATTGTCCATTTTAATTTATGTCCTCTCTTGCCTATTACATTTCCATACTTTGAAATTGTATAATCTGTTTTTTGCCCTCTAAAGAACATAGGTACAAACTCTTCGTCTTTTATATTAAAGTCCTGGTACATATCTCTAAGTTCTTGGGCGGTGAATTCTTTTAATCGTGTTGCTAATGCTTTCATGGTTTCTCCAAGTTTCTGGCGTCCCGCACAGGAGTCGAACCTGTAACCTACAGCTTAGAAGGCTGTTGCTCTATCCTATTGAGCTAGCAGGACATATCAGAAACTATGCGTACAATGTTTCTTTGAGTCTTAGAACTGCTGACTCATTTAAAGAACCTGGATCACCATGTTTTAAATTTATATTTGTGTGTTTTAACATAACATTATCACAGAGTTCTCTCACCTTTTCTGCGGAACTCTGCCCAGCTGTATCTGGGTCATAGATAATATCAATTTGTTCTACTCCTTTCATTTTGAGTAGTTGTAATTTGTCTTCTGTTACATTTGATACTCCAAACGAACAAAGAGCATTTGTTAGCCCTTTGTCATGGAGGTTAATTACATCATAGATACCCTCTACCAGTATGACTCTGCCTTTTATTGGCAATACATTAGCTGGGTATAAAGGTAGCTGTACTTTCGGAGGATGAAAGATGTACTTAGGCTGGTCTTTAATATGACTGTTCTCCCTAAGTCTTCCATTAAATGCAACAATCTTTCCTGTGATATCAAATATTGGAAACACTATCCTGTCATTGAAAGGTGATCTATTAACCATGAATGTTCCAAACTTTTTGTACGTTTCTGGTTTAATACTTCTTTCATTACCTACATACTCCATTCTGTCTGTAGGAAGTTTCAGTCCGACAGACTCAGCTCTCTTTCTATCTATTTTTTGTTTGAGATTCTCTCTTTTTATATCTAAATAGTTTGCTGGTTTGTCGAAGTGTTTAAATAGGTTTCCTTTAAAACCACAGGAAAAACAGTTAAATACTCCTGTTATTTTGTCTATTCTCATAGAGGGGTTTGAATCATCATGCTCAGGATTTAAGCACGACACAATAAAGTCTGCAGGTGAGACTTTAAACCATATCTTTTCTTCTACTAATAGTTCTTCTACTGTCACGGTCTGTAAACTTTTCCTCTATCTGTTATTAAATAACCATTTAAATGGTCTATTTCATGTTGAACTACTCTTGCGTCAAAATCCGTAAATTTTCTTCTGATTTTAACATATTCTCCTCTTCTAACTGATGTATAACTTATAATAATATAACTAGCTCTTTTTATTTTAACCATTATATTAGGACAACTTAGACACCCTTCAAAATCAGACTTTTTATAAGGGGATAGCTTTTCTATTTTTGGGTTTATAAATAGCTCTGGTTCATTAATATGACCTGCCAAAAATATTCTAAAAGGTACTCCAATCTGTATTGCAGATATACCAACACCGTTGTGTTTCTCCATAACTGAATGCATATTGTCAACTATACTACCTAATTCATCTATTTTACCACTCCATTCTTTGGACATGGTTCTTAATTTATTTTGATTTGTTACTAACAACTTCCACCTCCTTTGGTAATTCTTTATTACAGTAGGGGCAAACATAGCGTAATCCTAACAACTTTCTATAAATGCAGTCTTTAATCCATTCTGTCATTAGTGCAACTCTTCATCACTATAATAAAGTTCCCACTCTGCTTCATAAATAGCTCTAAAATCCTCTAAACTAGGAATAATGTCATTCTTCTTAGCTATCATAAGTCTTGCTACAAAAGCTGAATAAGCCTCTATTAATTGCTTTTCTGTATATAATATCATATATCTTGTGCCTCTTCATCTGCGGAACCACTACTCATTTCTTCCCTCATTTTAGCTTTCTCGTCAGGAGTCAACGCTGTAGTAGGCCCAATTTTTAAACTCTTCCAGTCTACTGTACTGGAAAACCCTTTTACTTCATTGTTTCTCATCTTGGTACAGTTAAATGTCATACATTTATCTTCTGGTGACCAAGTCTCCAATGAATATGCAGCATCTGCCGCGTCTAGAATACCCTTTGCAAACCTAGCTTCACCAGTTGAATCCGTTTGATACGGAGCAAAGACTAAGGTTTCATAATCCTGTGCAAAGGTTTTCATCTTTTTACTAATCTCAATTTGTTCTTGCCAATCATATTGGCTATTGCGACCTGGTGCATTATGTCTACGGACTTGGTTGAGATAGTCAACAATGACTATCCCAACATCCGTACGACTTACCCTCTTATCGAGTTCGCTTTGAATCTTTGAGAGAGTGAGGGCTGGGTCGTAAATAACATCTAACTGTGCATCCTTGTTAAGTTCCTGCTTTACAAGTTGTTTATGAAACTCATCAAAGTCTCGAGTTTTCTCGTAAGTATGAAGTATCTCATGCCCACCATCAAACCTGCCTGCCCACCAGCCCGCTACTAGATTCCATTCTTCAGTACTCATGTTTTTATCACGAATACTAGTAAATGGTATCCTTGTGGCTATGGAACACATTCTTTGTAGAATAGACCTACTGTCCATCTCAATAGTGAAATAAATAGCAGTTCTACCCTGTTCATAAACATTTACAGCTAGGTTACAAGAAGTCAAAGACTTTCCTGATCCGCGTCGTCCTCCCACTAACACCAAATCTTTGGGAGAAAACTTAACTGTTGCGTCATACTCACTATTCAATCCGAGTGGTAAGTACTTCGCTAATTCTTTATCATCTTCAAAGAGTGTAATACTTTGCATACTCTCTGAAGGAGGAGTGATATCAACTTTATCACTCACGTCTAAAACTATCTCTTGTAGTTGTTCTATATTTTCCTCAGCACTAGCAATCGTGACGGTTTTCTCGATATATTTATCGAGTTCGTCTAAAATTTCTGTTTGTGTAAATTCGTTCTTGAGATAGTCAAGTAGCATGTCTGCATCGACATCTACTTCCATAAGTTCGATTGCTGTAAGCTTTTCAGTGAGGTTTTTGTCCCGGACTTCGTATTGAAGTTCCTCGAAAGTAGGGAGAGTTTGATATGTGTCTACATGTTTATCCAAGACACTATAAATTGCTCGGTACTCACTTGGCAGATATACATCTTTAAGTTGAGCCCAAGTATCCAAGTCTTGTTGGTGGACTAATTGTTTTAGTAATGCAGACGCAATATTCATAACTCTCTCTCAAAAAAGGGGGTCGCGTAGACCCCCTAGCTAATATATTGCGATTAACCTATTTCTTTTCTAGCTGCTCCGTTGTAATCAGCACATTGAAGACCACGCCTTGTTAGCATAGTTTTCACGCCTCTTACAGTCTTGCCGATGTCATCAGCAATTTCCTGAACAGTCATAGCAGAAATGTCAAGGTCAGCTAACACGTCAGCTTTGCTTGAACCTTTAGTATGTTCTTGCTTTGGAATAGCATTGATGTCTCCACTTCTTAGAAGGGATAATGCTTTTCCTCTGATTGAATTAACACTTTTGCCTAGTGATTCAGCGATAGCTTCTACGAAAGCGCCATCGTTAACCATAGAAACAAAAGTTGCTTCTTCTTCAGGAGTATAAGTTCTAACACTCTCTACTTTAGGAGCAGGCTTAACATGCTCTGTAAGTTCCATAGAAAGTATTTTTCCTTGAATTGATTTTGCTGAGAAGTTCCCACCTTCGAAGTGTTCTGCAATCTCTGCATAAGTGTAAGAGCCGCTGTTGTCGTTAACAAACGCTCTTAATGTTGCTTCTTGTTCATCTGAGAATGATTTAGAAGCTGAAGCTGAAGCTAGTTCAACCTCGTAACCCATTTTTCTCAACTTGCTTGAAACTGACCTTGTTGATGTTTCTAGTTCATCAGCAGCATCAGAAACCATAGCTTGAGAGACAGGGCCTTCGCCCACAAAGTCTACTAAACTTTGAGTTCTTTCATCTGTCCATTTTGGTAATGCCATATTAATTTTCCTCTATTATATGTTTTATATTGTTAAAAATTGTTACGCCCATATCTTGGGCTTTCTGAGTTTTTGCACTTTCAATACCACTCTCGTTGAGTAGAATTGTTACTGCCTTTGTAAGGTTGTCCTTTGTCTCATATCCATATTTATGTAAAACTTCTTGTGCCATACTTTTAGTTTTATAGCTCTTAAGTTTACCTGTTATACAAACAACTCCTTTCGTTGGAACTGAGTTGTCAACTACAGAACTCTTACTTTCAAAAGAGAAGGGTAACTCATTATACCCCATCACATTAAATGTATTCTCATACCAGTTTATAAGGTTCGACGCCGCTTTAGGACCAAGACCACTATCCACACATCTTTGATAGGTTATCTCGTATAAAGACGAGATTCGACTCGTTAACTTTTTGGTAGCGCTTGAGCCTATCAGCGGTATCGAAAAAGCTGGAAGGAGAGTCGTTAAATCTGCACTTCTAGATTTTTCTATCTCTGCAAATAACTTCTCTCCTAACTTTTCCGAATCTAATATATCTACTATTTCGTTCTCGGTTAGAGAATAGATATCATGATAATCTTCCAACATTAGCTTCTCGATGGTCGCTGCTCCTAGTCCTTTAATCTTTAAAGTTTTTGCGAAGTGTTCGACTTTCTTTGAGGTTTGTGCTGGACAATTAACATTTCGACAAAATAGCTGATCCTTGACTGTTTCCAGTAGCGAATTGCAAGCTGGGCAATGTGTCGGAATTTGTATTTGTGTCAAAATGTTCTCTCTTTTAATTTTATATGTATATTATATCAAACGGATAAGCAAAAGTCAAGAACTATTTTTCGGAAACTCCTTCAAAATTTCAGAAGAAATTTTGAAACATTCCGTATGTCCTCCAAATTTTTGTTTTGGCTTATAACTATCATGCGCATATTTCTTATGAAGCTCCTGCTCGTACTTCCAGCAGTTATAGATAGTGTCGTGATACGTTCGCTGTATCCTTAAGTCGTAGCCCTTAAAGCCACGACTTCGTTTAATAACATGCCGCCAGTCTTTTCCACTAGCGATTCCTACTTTGATACACTCACGTTCAAAAGTTATTCTATTTACTAGAATGACTCCATACAGAACACCTTCCCTTTCCTGTTCTTTTGGGCGGTTATCAAAATAAGTTTGATTATAGACTCCAGACACGTCCGGCAGCCTGAGTAAGTACTCCTGTTAACAGTACAAAACATGCAACTGCATTAAGGATTATTAAAGCTCTATCTTTCCATGCAATAGAAACATACAGCCAACCTGCGCAACCTAAGAAAGATAGGCAGGTATCAAGGAAGGGATTTATTTGAGCCGCTCTCACAACCATAGCAGTAAGAAGAATAATAGAAGCTGTCCACTTAACATACCAATCTGGTGTTTGTTTAGGTGTTGCGCTTTTATATATTCTCTTGCTGTTCTCTATTTCTTCTTTGTGAAACTTGCTCATTTAATTCGTTTATCCGTTTATATAGTTTATATATTTGTTCAGTTTGTTCCGAGATTATATGTTTTAGCATATCTATCTCTTTTACTTGTTTGTCTAATTTATGTATTGCTCTGTGTTTCATACCAGTCCATCATATCCTGCCACCTTTGATACGCTTTTAGTACTTCATTCCAATACCACCCTTTATGTTCTTGGGTAGCGTACTTACTAGGATAGTACTTTTGTCCAAATTTGTCAAAATAAGGCTCTAGCGGTTGTGGTTCTCCATCTTCAATGTGACCGTTTAATAGTTGGTCAAACATATCTTGTTGTTCCATTATACTACTTTCCTCAATACTTGTGGGATTATCTTCCCTGCCCTTATAACTTCAACTTTACACCCTATCTCTAAATCGAGGGCTTCAATTATTGACTTGTTGTGTAAAGTTGCTCTTGAAACTGTTGCTCCTTCTATGTCTATTGGCTCAAGTATTGCTACTGGTGATACTGCACCTGATTTGCCTACTTGCCATACTACATCTAAGAGCGTTGTTGGTATGCCTTTTTCTTGAAACTTTAATGCAAATGCTCCACGAGGATGATGGCTTGTGTAACCTTGCTTGTCGAAGGCAGCATTGTCAGCAATACGAAAAACTGAGCCATCGTGTGGATACTCAGAATAATTACTATCAATGCAAGTATCAAAGCCTAAATCGGAAATAAATTTCATATCATGTGAAAAATTATCCGTAATATAGGGCTGTACTCCATGAACTATAAAGTGTAAGTCTCTTGTCTTAAATTCCTCACTACTTTTCAAGTTAAGCGCACCCGCCGCGTAGTTTCGTGCATTTTTTATTTCTTTGGGGGCTACTACTTCCCCGCTTATTTGAATTACGTCTTTGCAATCAATATGGGTTGGTACTAAGTTTCCTTTAATCAAAGGAGTTATATCCAATCCTTCTATGCCATCACCTCTTGTAAGTGCTTTTTGACACTCGCCCCCACCATATAGTATACTAATAGCTGCTCCGTCTAGTTTTGGAGTTACAAGGGTATCTTCACTGCCCCAGTTTGGAGCAGTGTCGATGCCTTCTATCACTTTTTGGAGGGAGAACAAAGGAAACATATGTTTGTATCTGCGTTCATAAGAACTTCTATAACCGATACTTTCTTCGGTTGCCATTGTTGTAAGGTGATCGAAAATCTCATCTGACATGATGGGACTACCATTGTAATACGCTTCTTTCGCTGTCTTTATAAGATTTTCTAACATTTATATATTATACTAAAAATTTGACCATTTGTCAAGAACTATTTTCCGATATGTTCCACGTCATCGCGAGGGATAACTTGGTAGGCTCCCTTGTTATACGCAGGTGCCACAGTATACTTCTTACTGGCTTCAACTTTCCAACTATTATCAGTTGGAACAGAGTATTTGCCCGTTTTTAAACTCGGATATTCTTGTGTTTTTGTTTGACTGGTGGAGCTAGAGAGATTCGAACTCTCGACCTTCGCAGTGCAAGTGCGACGCTCTCCCATCTGAGCTACAGCCCCTTTCTTTTTCTTCCATGCGGTCGTCTTTCTTCTGCGACCAGAAGGGGAATACTTCATACTACCTTGAATAATCATAAATCTTCCTATAATTTTATATATAAGTATATTATACAGAAGATTTAAGGATTTGTCAAGAAATATTTTTAAGGTAGGTATATTTCATCTAATATATCTTTGAACTCTGATTCGAGTATGGATTTGCTCTCGGCAAGGGATAATATTTCTACTAGACCAACAAACAGTTCTCTACTGTTGTCTATATCGAGTGGCATGGTGATACCTTCTTTCGAGGGTAACCACTCTTCTTCAAAGTCTAAAAAATACTTTCGTAGGGAAATGTATTCAACACCTCGAAAAGTGTTGATTACTAAACGGACTTGCTCCGTTTCTTTTTGGTTTATTACTTTTTCATACACTGCGGGTACTTCATGAAGTTCAATCATTAGGATCCTCATTTTTAATTATCCTATTTAATGGTACTATAGTAGTAACATTTTTAGGCATTAATAATCTATAAGAATCAGTATCCCAGCAAAAGCATAGGACAGTATCATTTGCTTCTTTGGCCCTGTTCTTTTTACCTTTAATGTAGGGGGTAGTAAAGTCCATAGTGCATATGTTATATTTTAACCTGCGTGAGTTTTGGCTTCTATAAGTGATGACAGCATCTCCTGCTTCATCTAGCTTCTTTTTAAATTCATCTTTTGTCATGCTTCCTCCAAATTTATCTAACAAATGATCATTTGAATTGTAAATTTTTTGGTTACTATGTCAAGATGCAAAAAACTAGGGCATCCTAAGATACCCTAGATAAAAACTAAAAACTAATTAATTGTTTAAGTTGTTTATAATTGTTGCAAAGTAGTTAGCTGCTTTACCAGTAAGTTTGCTAATGATTGCTGCATCAACTTCTTGACCTGCATCACTAAGCGCACTTGTTACTGCTGCTTGCGCATCAGCTACACTTACTCTACCACCACCGCCACCAGAGCTTTTACCACTTGGAGCAGGAGTTTTTCTAACATATACTCCAGCTTTTGTAAGAATCATTCTTACACCATTTGGTGATTCCTCTAATTGATCAGCGATATCTTTTACTATCTCCATGCTGTTCTCTGGAGTAGGTTCTTCTGCAGTATATAAATCTACTGCTTCTTGCTTTTTCTCGTCTGTCCAAGCCACTTTTTTTCTCCTTTTAATTGAGCCAAATCGTGATTTAAATTCTTCTATGGTATTGGTATTACGGTAGCCAGGTGCCCAGCCAGTTGCTTCTACCATTTGCATATAAAATCTATCACTCATTAACTTATTCTCTATAATATAAATATATTATACACTAATATTAAGTTGTTGTCAAGAACTATTTTTCTTTACTATGTTGTAAAATGCTTGCGAACTGCTTCAAGCTTGTCTTCGGCATGAGCAATAATCTCTATCTGAGTTTCAATTGCTTGAACAATCTCAGGGTGTTCCCCTATGCCCACTGCGTTTCTTTGGTATGCTAAAGCATTTGCCTTAGCTACTGCAATTTCGCCTTCTAATTTTTTACATAAAGCTGTCATTAAATAATTCATATTTTCTTTATCCCAAATACATAATTTTCCGCAGCGTTCTCTGCGTACAGTTCGCTGTGTCCTTTATATACTTCCGTTTTGATAAACTCACTGTTGCTGTAATAGTCACATCCCCAGCTTCCGTTTATTTTAATTGTTTCTGCTTTTAAGTCCCCTTGCACATAGCTAGAGAACACTTTTTTATTATTTTTCTTCACCTGCTGCTCCTTTAACAAAAGCGTTAATAAATCTTTCTGTATGGTCATCAAACAGTAATGCAAATAACATTACAGGTAAGAATACAGTAAACAATATTAGAACTACTAAGTGGCTCATCCACGGTCTGTAAGTCATAATATTGTTTGGGTCTATTTCTTTTATCATCATATAGCTAGGGTACCATATCTTATACATGGCAATCCCCACACCTGAGAAGTAAAATGCGATAAAAATCTCCATTTTTCATTCCTTATAAATACTCGTCTAAGTGTCGTAGGCTTCCCATATCATATGCAAGAGCTGATGCCCAATACCCTGTTTTATCTCCATCAACCCAAGGAAATAATGTCTGCGAAGTATCACAAGGCTCTAAAACATATACTTTATACATTTTAGCTCCATACTTATCTTCATAGTTGACACATTTCTTTATGTCTCCATACCCCATATAGCCTCTACGTTCGGCTTGATATGCGGGGGTTATTTCGTCTTTAACAAGGGCAAATTTGTTTTTGCGAGGAAACCAAACTTTCTCATTGTATGAAAAACTTTCTGATACACATTCTTCTGGTAGCATATATTCTTTCATAGCTTCGTAGTCTGATTCCGCCAGCTTTTGCGGTATGCCGAGTCTTTCTACTATATTTTTCACAAACGAAGGTGAACGATATATTGACTCAGCAATTTGAGATATATTAAACCCATCTAAATAACTTTGCACGACAGACTTTATCTCATCACGAGAAGCAGCTTTGCCTTTGTTTTGGCTCTTTCTTGTTTCTCTGTGATTTTTTATATCATTATGGTCGTCTATGATTCTCTGAAGTCTGGTCGTGTTATACCTAATATTCAGAACTTCACATGCTTCCTTTTTAGTAATAGGATTATCTTGTGAAAGATACTCAATTACCCTGTCTACATTCTCATATGAGAGTTTCTCATGTGCTTTGCTTTTTATTGCCATCTAATCTTCCTTGTCTTGTAATTCATCTAAATAATCATGGAACTCTTGGGAGCGTTCTTCTTGAATACTTCCGAGTAAAATAATAGCATAGTGAATTATTTTAAGGATATCATCTCGATTCTTGCCTTCTTTCTTTCCGTATCGTTTCGCATACTTAATAATATTACCCATGCAGAAACCTTCGCCCATACCTGAGTCTATAATAAACTCAGTAGCTTGAATCTTCTCTTTACTATAATGTTCATCATAAGTGCTGTCAATATGATGCTTGACCATATTGAGCACTCTATCTTCACTAAATTTATACTTCATTGGTTAATATCTCTACTAATGCGGAGTATCCCCCAATTTTCTCTCCATTAAATATAATTTGTGGAAATGTTCTAGCTCCTGGGAATGTTTCCATAAGTTCTTGGGGTGAATAATCCTCACCCATACTAAGATACTCTACTTGACAACCCCGTTGCTCTGCCAAGTTCTTTGCCATAACACAATAGCCACAGTCTGGCTTACTATATATCTTTACTTTATTCATGTATTGTCTCCATCTCTGTATTTAATTTTTGATTTGTCGAAGGTTTCTCTTCTTTTTTTGTTGCGTTCGTGTACTAATAAAGTAGACTCCCACGCAAACCAACCCATAAATATAACTATGGCAAAACCAAATAAGTTATTTAAAATTTCTGTCCATTCCATTATCTTGTTATCCTTTGTTCATAGTCTGCGTAGTCTTCATTCCACCAATGTGGTTTATCTCTGAACTTCCAAGTAGCGAAGGTAGCTTTATCAAGGTGGTAATAATCACGATACGACTGTATTGGATTATCATAGTCTTTAAGTTCGTCTGGCATTGCTAGACCGAACTCTGTAAAGCCTACTCTTTTCATATTTACTGGTTCAGGGAGTTTGTTAACTACTTCATGTATAGACTTATGTTCTTTACCATATCTATACCTGTACTCATCGTTTAACGCATTGCCGTAACAATGTGTCCACTCATGGTTGTCTAATGATGATCTCGCCCATATTGTACAAGGGTGATTATACATCATTGGTAAGTATGGTGTGATTGGTCTTTCTGCAGGAGGAAGATGTTTAATTAATGCTTTCTCTTTATTGAGAACTTCTCTTTCTTCTGCGTTTAAAGCTCTAGGTACAAACCCTAGAAACTTGTCTATCCAAATGCTAGTGCATAATATCTGTGCTACTTCTAGTGGCATTTTGACAATATGTTTGTCAACATGAGCTTCTGCACACTTGTCTAAATCTTTATCTAAATAAAATAAATTCACTGCTTTGCTCCCACAAAAAAACGACAACCGTCTTCTCGCTCATTAGAGGAGTTGTCGATTGCCGTTTCATTTTGTTCTTTTGATTTTTTCATATAGTATATATTATACTAAAAAATTAACCACTTGTCAAGAACTGTTTTTATTTCCCACCAAAGGCTTTTCCAGCTTCTGAGATACCGAATGCTCCTAATGTTACTACTACTAAAGAGGTGTAGATTGTGTCCGAAAACAATAAATCCTTACCATAAAATGCAGTAATTAAATCACAAACGGCGAAGACTGCCATAAATCCAAAAGAGATAAATCCAATTATCGCTTTTTCGTTTATATCGTTATCATCTAAGAATAAATCAATAAACTTTCTTTTAGGCGGAGCTAGTCTTTTCTTGGCATCAGCTGCCTCTAGTTGCATTTCCTTAATAGTATCTTCTGCCATATCGAGTTTATCGATTAGGCTCATATACTTATCAAGGTCAATTTCGACTTCGTTCCTGTCGTTATCTACTGTGCTGGACATTTATTTAGTCCTTTGCTTTTCCTACATTGAGAGCAACCCAATCTAGTACTTTGTAGACTTTTTTGACAATCCCGTCATCTACAGGTGTGGGAGTTAAAGCTGCAATTAATGACGCTCCCATCACTAACCAAGGTATTACTTGTACCCATGCTATAACCCATTGAATGAATTCTAACATTCTCCTCTCCTTTCATACTTAACGTATGCGTGCTATGTTTGATTGTGTTTCCAATCCTCGATAGCTTTTTTATACTTCCTTCCGCTAAACGCTACAATGCAATTTAATCGGGGGAAGTCTATATTTGCTTTTATTTTGGCGGTTTATTATGCCCAATCATTGACTGGTCTAAGATAGGATGAGTGTAATTATCTTGATTTTTTGTCTCATAGTCTATCATTGCTTGTCTAATTGCATCTTCTGCCAGTACACTGCAATGTAGTTTAATGGGTGGTAAGTCGAGCACTGCAGCAATGTCTTTGTCTTTAATTAATTTAGCTTCTTCGATTGTTTTTCCCATCATCATATCTACAAACAGACTTGAAGACGCTATTGCACTTCCACAGCCATATGTTTTGAATTTGACATCTACAATCTTTTCATCGTCGTCAAGTAATAGTTGTAACTGCATTACGTCACCGCACGCAGGTGCTCCCGCTAGTCCTGTTGCGACTTTCGGGTCTTTTCTGTCTAAGCTTCCGACAGAATGTTTTTGAGGGTTTGCTAATACCGCCTCAAATCTCTGCACTACTTCTTTAGAATAGCTCATATTTATTTAAAAGGTGTTTCCCAGCAGCAAATATACCATATGCTAGGCCACTCCATGCTAATAGGTTAAATACAACTATAAATATTGTTGTTGGTAAATTGAATATTTCCCACATTATAATTTCTCCAAAGTTTTATAACTCTCTATGGTGTCGACTTGAATGTCTTCCCATTTTTTAAATTCTACATCATAACAGATAATCTTGTCACCTGAGTATGATTTGATATGTTTTGGTACCGGCATTAGTTTCTCGCAGGTTGTAAACTCTCTAGAGATAACCATCCCACTATTTAAACTAATAAAAGATATCTCAACAATTCCTTTGTCTAATAACTCTTTTAGTTTTTCACTATTTATATTCATTCTTTTTTAATGTTCCTAATACTACTTCTATTTTAGTTAATCTATCTAACAAAGGTTGATAATCATCGAAGCCATCCAACCCGCATTTAGGGTGGGCTATCTTCTCTAGTTCTTCTATCCTTTTTTCTAAGTCGACACTATATTTAGGAGTAAAAAAGTTAATTAGTTTCTTTATCATTGGTAGTTACCTCTCGATAGTATACTATTACTTCTCCCATCTGTTTAATATATCGTTTCAACTCTTGCATATCCTCTGCCATTACTTTATAATCCCCCACGCTAGTCGCAACAAACACTACTTCTCCATTATTTTGTTCTTTTATGTCATCTAAAAACCTGTCTAAGTATGTGTATCCTTCTGGCCATTCTGGGTTTTCCCTTTCGTCTAGGTTGCATGTCTTTGGTCTTTTAAACTGTTCTACGCCATTTTCATCTAATTTTTTAGGCTCAAAAGGTATAGTTTTCCTACAAGGATTTGTTATTCTTGTTTCTGACACTACATGCCACTTAGGGGCGGTCAATTCTAGCGGTCTGGGTAATGTAGGTTGCATAATATCAATTTGCATTGGCTTACTTACTATTTCTATTTGTTTAGAAGGTAGTAGAGAACAACCGCTAATCGCTAGTGTTAGAATTGTTAAGCTCGTAAAGTGCTTCTGTGTCATCTTCTAGTCCCTCCATTACGGATTCACTTGCGTTGTTAAATCTTAGTTCTATCATGCCAGGCTTCTTAAGCGCAAGTACATCTAAATTATGTCTGGCAAATATTGATAGATACTCAGCTTTTTCTTTTTCTATCTGAGCATTTTGACGAGTCATGTTCATTAATGACTGCCCTTGTTTTTCATACTGTTCTTTTATAGTGGTTATAGTCTGTTTTTGTTCTTCAACAGCATACTCTAACTTTACATTGTTTGCTTTTAATGTTTCATTTTCGGTATATAACCAATAGCAACCAATCCCTAAAGCTAAAAGTGCTCCTGCAAAAAATTGATTCATTATATCTCCTCTATTCTGTAGTTTAACCCGTCAGCACCACGAATTTCTACTATTTCTTTATCCCAAGTTCTAAACTTAATATACTTATCTTTTTTAGTTAAAAATTTACGAACAATAAAAGTCTGGTCATCCGCGTCACCAAAAGTATTATTATAACTAACTGTTAGTTTATACCTTGTCGTGAACAGACTTATTAGCCAGTTCTTTATGTTTTTTATTAAGTTTTTTATCTTGTTCATCTTTTACCATTCCTATAAATTCTGCTATATATTCCTCGATAGACATTCCTCTTTCTTGTGCGTGCTGTTGTGCTTGAAGCAGTAATGCCTCGGGAATCTTAAACTTCATACCATTCTTTATTTAAAAATAATAATGCTTCGGCTTCTCGTCTACGAATAAGTCCGTCTAGAACTTTGCCGCCTGCTTTATTCCATCTTTTGATTTGTGCAGGTACTCCATCGTAGTCGCCTTTGTTTAATACTTTTAGCATTGTTGATGCAAGTAAGTTTGATGAGCCTAAATTATATACCCATGATACTAGTGCATCGAATTGATTCTGTGATAGAGGGCAGGTAACGTGGTCGTTTATATAGCCTTCATACTCATGAAGTTCTTCAACTAACATTTCTTCAGCGGATTCTTTGCTGATTGTCATTCCCTTCTCTACACCTTTTGTATGGCCGTAGCCGATTGTCCAGACACCTGCTGAACATTGGTAAGCTGTTAACTCACAGCCTTCAAATTTTTTAATAAGGGCTATGCCCTCTTGTGATGTTTTCAAAGTTTTTCTCCTGTAAGAAAATGAGTGCCTCGTTTTGAGGAGGCACCCAAGTTTTGTTAGACAATTTGCTAATAGAGCCATAAATAAGTGTTTAGTAATACACTTGCCACAAATGAGAATAATACTATCTGTGCAAATGCTTCTATGAACTTACTCGTGGTTTCTATGTCTAGCTTCTGTCTCTCCGTTTTTACAAATTTTTTAATCTGTTCCATTTATATACTCCAAGATTTCCTCTTGGAATTTGGAGCGAACTACGCAATATCTAAAACTTGTCTTTTAGAATTTGGCGTTCTAGACAGAGAGATTGTTAATAAACCGTTTGATTTGTTAACAGAGTCTACTTGTAATTCAGAATTTAGAATAAACCTTCGTTCAAAAGATTTTAAACTAAGTCCCTGATGCACGAACTGTTCGCCATCATTTAACTTGCGTTCCTTTTTCCCCTTAACATGAAGCTCTTCGCCATCAGCGATAACTTCAAGTTCTTCTTTACTCCAACCTGGCAAAGCGATTTCTATTCGATAATCACCTCCACTTTCGATAATGTTATATCTAGGATATGCACTTTCCGTGTAATGCGGCATAGTAGGCACATCTAGTCCAAGCCAAAATTTACTTAAATCAATACTCATTTTATTCTCCAATATTCCTTTCGGTAATAATTGTCTACCCTTGCGGTGTAGACGCGTTAAACGAGAATGAACCTATTTCATTCTCTATAGTATATTATACCAAAATTGATACCGAAAGTCAAGAACTATTTTTTGTTTAGTCCTCGAAATCAATGTGGCCATTGCTTTTCATATAGTCTAGCGTGGTAGAGATTCCCTCTCTTTTCCCACTATAGTAGCTACAGCTTACTGCAATTGCCATTAAAATCAAGTATGCGATATCTTGTTCAATCATATTAGAATTCTCCATTTAATTATATATATTATATCAAAATTTATACCATCTGTCAAGACATATTTACAACAATGTTAAATTTAGTTCTTGACAAATGCTCAGGAATATGTTATACTATGCGTATGATAAAAATTTATGATAATTTTATGGACATTGACCAAATGAGTACCCTGTATTCGTTAGCGGTTACTGGGCATTATCAAATTGGTTGGGACGATACTAGTACTATCGAGAATAGGCAGTATCCATGCCTACACATGGAATTTCCTAAAATTGAGTGGTCAGAGCTTCAACATTATTTTGATACTTGCCCTGAACTGGCAGGTCTAGAAGTTCAAAAGGGAGTAATTAATCTTACTACTCCTTCATCAATCAACTTTCGTCATACGCATGGGAAAGAATCTCGTGTGTTTTTGTACTATCTCAACCCTGAATGGAGAGAAGAGTGGTATGGCGAAACTATCTTTTATGGCGATAAAGGCGAAGATAATAGAGTAATTTCCTATGAACCAAATAGAGCTGTTATCTTTGATGGGCACCACGCACACTCAATAAGACCTGCTTCGCACATAGCCCCTAGTTATAGATTTACTCTATCAATTTTCTTCGAACTACAAGACAAAAATAGTTCTTGACATTTGATACTTGTTTTGATATAATATATATATGAACTATAAAAGAGGACACTGGGCTGATAGCGAACGTAAGTATCTCAAAGATAATTATAATCGGTTGCCCATAGAGGAAGTCATCGCGAAGTTAAATCGAAGTCCCAGTTCAATAACTTCGCAAGTACACTACCTTCGTAAACGAGGGTGGACATTTAATAGGATTAAAGATAATGAGTAATATAATACACTTTCCGCGAAAAACGGATTCAGAAGAACAAGTAGTAGAACTAATGAACTTGCTAGTATACAAGTGCAGTGAAATGGGAATCAAAATAGATGACCCTGACTTTGTATACGACATGGCATGGGTACAACGATTCGTTCAAGCCACTTGTGATAATCAGAACAATATTGCGAATGACCTTTATCGTTTAACCCGTGCAGAAGGGATATGCCAAGAGTAGATTATAAAACACACTTACTCATAGTTGCAATGGAAGAAGCTGGAGAATTTATTCAAGCTTGTTCTAAAATATACAGACACAATGGCGGAGAGACTGAAATTCAATGTCTTTCTGAAGAAGTCGGTGATGTTCAAGCACTCATCAACTTACTACAAGAGTCTGGAGTTATAGACCTGAACGTGGCAAACGAAAAGCGAATACAAAGAGAAAAGAAATTAAGGAAATATGCCAAAAGTAACAACAAATAATATGAGTTTCGAGAAAGCACTCAGAATTTTCAGAAAGAAATGCGAGAATGCTGGAATTAAAGATGATGTTCGTAAGAAAGAATTTTACGAAAAACCAAACCAAAAGAGAAGAAGAAAAAAGCAAGAAGCGGTTAGACGAAAAGACCGAGCTATCAGCAAAGAAAAAGCCGAGTTTAAGAGAAGAGGACGTCACGCTAGATGGATATAACAACTTCAAAACTCAACTAGATTGCAAAAAATAAATTATTTTCACATTTGAACAACTTACCCGAACACACGCTTTCATACCCCTAGGAAAAATAGTATTTGCATTTTTGCTAAAATCATGGTATAATAATATCATAAATTATGATGATTAGATAAACCAATTAATTATCACTCTTCACAAAACGAACTTATAATGAGATTTCATCTCAAGAGAAGCTCTGGAATGAAATGGAAGAGCTTACCTTGGAATCTTAATTATATAGTGAGTGATAACGATATAATCTATATCAATCATATCTTACCCAATGAAAAGTAATTCAATCCGTATCGGGTATTTCTAAAGAATTACAATTACCAATTTCCCAACAACTTACTACAATTGCGTCCAATTCGCAATCTATTTTTGACCTATACTCCATAAAGGTTATATACAATTACCTATAATTATTACACTTCATATGCAAATTATCCCTAGATTAAGAGAAAGAAGGCTGAGCCTCTAGACTCATAACGAGGTGTTTAACCCCGCTACAAGTCCTTGAACTCATCTGGTTGTGGGAATCGAATGTTCCTCACAGAAGTCGAGAATCTATACTGGTCATCATCATATAATGTGATAATCATTCCTAGCTCAGGGTGAACTCTTGGTTCTTTCTCAACCATGAAATACTTTCCTCGCAGTGCTATAGTTTCTCTAGTTTTACTATTCGTTGGGAGTAGCTCAACTATTCTTTTTTTCCAAGCTGTCATGCAATTCCTCCAATAGTGTTTTTAGTTCTGGCTTGGGAGATTTAACCAACCCCGCCAAGTCCACATAATCAATTTCTAACAAATCTGCAACTTCTTGCACAATTTGTTTCTTTGTGACGGGCGTCTCACCCGTTTTAGTCTTATATACTGTTTTCTTGTAGACTCCTTCTCTAGAAAGTTTACTGATTATAGATTTTATACTCTTATCTAAATCTTCACTTAGTTTTTCTACTGTTTCTCTACTAGGATTTTCAGTATATGCTACAGTCATCATCTTGACTTGTTCTGCTGTATAATTTACGCTCATATAAATTCTCCTAAATCGCCTGTTTCGTCAATGTCGTCTATTTTCTTTTTCCACGCTACAACAATATCGTTCATTTCCATAGGAGTCATTGACCACTCCTTACACAATATTTTCATAGCCGTTAATTCAGATTCTTCTAGCACTAAGGTTCTATACTCAAAGTCCTCACAAATCTGGTCTATGATATGTTTATTTACATTCATGTTTGCCTTCTCCATTTTTGTACTAATTCTTCTCCTTTTAGCCTTTCGCCAAAAGTGTGAATAATTTTATTATTTTGCCACCTTTCAATGATGCCACTATTATATTCTACATCTATTACAGATTGCCCTTCGGTATCCTCAGGTCTATCATCATAATGCATCGAACTACTACTATGGGCATGAAGGGATGCAACGCCTTTAGCCCATTCCTCTGCATCTAATAACATTTTTTGCATATGCACTCTATCATCATACTGCGTCATTTCAAGTTCTCCCATATAAAGTACCCTGCTACACATAAGCATAGAAAAGATACTATACCTAAGTATGCAAATGTGTTCCATACAAACTCTAGCATTATAATTGTCCTCGGCTTTCAAAGAAGTTATATATAAAATCATCTAGCCACTCGTTAGGACACACTTCTTCACCATCAATTTCATGGGTTTCGTCCCAAAATGTCTCTCTTTCTACTTCGTTTCCGAACTTTTCCTTTGTATAATGATGAATTTCATCATTATCCATCTCCTCTACACTATGATAACCCTCGCCTTCTGAGTTTATGCCAAAGTCTGCTACTCCAATAAAGTTGCGAAACTCATCTTCATATGTCATATATGCAGTTGCGTCTTCATCCCATTGACCTAAATAAGTTATTAGGTGTTCTACCATTTGAATAGGAGGGCTCCATGCTGAGTAGCCATTAAAATACTCGTTCTCCCAATCTTCGATATTACACCACTTAGCACCAATATTATTTACATACCAATCCCAGCTATTTTCTAAGTATCCTTCGCTATCATATGTAGGATTTGCACTTGCCATAAAAGGTTGCAGTTCTAGTTCTTTTAACTGCTCATATGTGTGATAAGGCGGGTCTAGCTTTTCGCCTCCCCATGTTGTTTTTACCTCTACTGTTTCTGTTTCTAGCGACTTACTTAGTTTTTGTACTGCTTCATCACTAGCCGTAATATGTATACTAAAATATACGTTATTTGCCATTATATATCTCCTTGCTCACGTACCTCACTCCTTGCGACCTCGAAGCCGTTTGGGTAGCGTTTTTCTAATTTCTTTATATTTTCTTGCATTACTTCTTCAGGAGTGAAACCTAAAGCAATACAACCCTGAACCCAATACCATAATACATCGCCTAACTCACGTTTCATGTGAAATATCTCATCATTTGTGAACTTTGTATCGGCTTGGAATATTTTTTTCTTTACTACTTCTGCAAATTCTCCACTCTCGGCCATCATGCCGATAACAGAAGTCATTAATCGAGCTACTTGCATTTCTTCTCCACTATTTTCGCCTTGCGTCCATGTGGTTCCACGCAGATTATCAATCCTATCCAATAGTTTTGTGGTGTTTTTGCTCGCATTACTTGTAGTAGTGTCTACAAATTTAGCATAATCATTAATCATTTGGTTCTCCTTCTACTGCTATTAATTCATTTAATCTTTCTATCATGCTTTCGTATTCTTTAGTTAGAATTTGCAACTCATCATTTAGTTGCTCAATCTGTTCAACAATCGTCTGCATATCTTCATCACACAACTTGAGAAGTTGGGTTATACGCCCAATCTCCTCTTGTCTATATTTTCTTCCTACTCGCTGTGTAGAGTTAGGAAAGTGTATTAGCTTACCCATATTTATCGTTATCGTTTTTGAAATACATATAAATTAGGAACATGCCCACTAATGTTAATACTGTAAAGTCCATTAGCCCTCTCCCTTACTTACCCATTCAATCTTAACGCCTCTACGAATTAGTTCGTTTAGATACTTCTGTTTGTGCTTAGGCTTAGTTCTGCTACTATTAATAGCGTCAAATAATTCCTCTTTAGTTGTGCACTTTAGGTAATAGTGTTTGTAGCGTTTGTTTTTGCCACCTGCTGTGTTCATGCGTTGACCACGCACTCGGTTGTGAATTCTTTCACTTGGTTTAAATTTTGCTGGCATGATTCCTCCTTTGTAATTCTGCTAATATTTCATTTTTGTACTTATGCTGTGGAAACCTATCCAACAACACGGCTAGCGATTTGCTAGTATGTATTTTATTCTTGAGGCGATACATAAACTCCTCTCGTTTTGTTTTAAAGTGCTTGGGATAAAACTTATGGCCTAACCACATTTTATCCCAATTTATCTTGTAGCTCATAGTTTTGATACTATGTACTCGGCTACACATTCTAGCATAGCATCGAAGTCTTGGTATTTGACTTTATCTACTGCGTGCTTATGTGCTTCAATAATTAAGCTTTTAGGCACATCATCAATCTTGCATACGAAGTGAGGGTTATCTCCGCTCTCTTCAAACTCTATGCAATGTCGTAGATTTTCTACTGTGTCTTGGATTGCTAGAATACCATAGATTTCGCACTCATAGTGTTTCTCTACAGCATCTAGCACTTGCCAAAGGTCGTGAGTGTGGAAAAACAGCTCGCCATCATCTGTGTCTTGCTTAAAAGTTTTTCCACTTTGGTCGCCAGGTTGCGCTTTGCATATACCCCAAAATCTCACTATTTGCCTCCCGACACAATAGTTACTGTGCCTACTCTTGAAGGTGTTTCAATGACTTCGCTACCCAAGTTCCATTTTTGGTGAGGGCCTTTCCAGTAGTTTCCACACTTCTTCCTACGCTCAATTTCTTTGCGTATTAGTTTGCCTGTGCGTGTCAATTCCTGCCTTTTCGCCAGCAATTCGACATTATCCATTTGCATTACTGCGAGATATTCTGTATTTACTTGTGCCATTGTTTCCTCCTTCTGACTTCAAAATTTTAATATAGATATATTATATCACGCTTATGAGGTCATGTCAAGAACTATTTTAAGATATGCTGAAATTTTTGATGTTAATTTCGGTGGGATAAAAAAACCGAGCACTTCGGCTCGGTTGAAAAATTAAATATTTTTGCTTTCATAGGTATTTACGCATTTATTTCCTATGTGCTGTGCTTACGTGCGGAAAGACTTATCAGCTTTTAGTTTTTATACTCGGCATGTCGGAATATTTATCATGCACCCTTCGAGTCGTAGAAGCAGAGAGGCTATGGAAAAAGTTAGCTAAATTACGCAACCTAAATGCATCTGCAAACTACTGTTTGGTTCAAGCCAGAGGTGGTGGATATTACGAGCTTCAATCTACGACTTGCGTCTATGGTATACTGCTCATTTCGCACCACTTGTCTTGCTTAGCTTTTATACTGACTCCAAGTCTGCAGTTTATAATATCCTTATAGTGCCATCTGCCCCTCTTACCCTACTACTTTGACAGCTAAAGCTGAATCTCAGCGTGGGATACCTCGCAGTTAGCGGTGGAGTTCTCTATACGCACGGCCCGCTCAAGTGATTATATACATTTCGCAATCGTAACTCTGTACACTCATGCTACTACTGTTCTAATCTCGCGACTCGGCTCTGTAAACTCCTTGCCCTAAAGTGTTGGTTTGGTCGAGAACTCCAACAAACTCCCAAGCATTTTAAAGAAGTGCTTGGAACTACTACAACGCCGTTTAAGCTAAGGTTGCCTCACTAGGATCGCTACTTGCATGTTGCTACCAAGAAATTGGTTTGTTGTCATGCGTTCATCTGACATTTTGGCTGTGTCCACCCATTCATTCACCTTTGCGTCTTTCGTTTTACTACTACAGCGCAATGCAATCGGTAGGTTTTATACTTTCAACAAAGTGCTCGAAGGGCGATACCTAATTCGCTTACTGCTCTCTGCCCGAAAAAGGGACTTAGTGAGAGGCTAACTGGCTAGGGTTACGCCTACTTCGTTTACCGACAAGCTTATCGGATATGCACTCTCTTCTTACTAGCGGAAGATATCTCTGCATACGAGTATCAAAAACGGACATTGCACTCATCTAACGCTTTCTCTCAATGTCTAAAGAGCATTCGGCTGTATTTAAAGTGCTGCCACACCGCCAGTATTGAGGAGCTGGCTCTCCTTGCGTATCAACTTCCATGCTGGCGAATGCTCAGAGTTCTACTTGGTTGAACGCTTGTTTTAATTTCGTTGTTCTTTTCAAAATTTATAAGTATATTATACACCGCTTTTGGGGATTTGTCAAGAAAAATTTTAAATTATTTTTCTCACTCCTCCCCGA
>Ga0181410_1000250_pt1 | contig 23750 bp, 30 predicted proteins | sample 33SPOviralmetaG_FD_130112 | JGI IMG/M metagenome (GOLD analysis project Ga0181410, IMG submission 130112) | Marine viral communities from the oligotrophic San Pedro Time Series (SPOT) site, San Pedro Channel, CA, USA - 33 SPOT_SRF_2012-06-20 | ecosystem: Environmental > Aquatic > Marine > Strait...
AGAAACTAAAAGACAAAACTAAATAGTGGCTAAAAATATTACATATAATTATAGAAAAAAATCAAAGAAAAAAAGACCTGGCATACACAGTAAAAATGCTAGTAGAACAAAAGGAAGTAAGGGATATAAAAAAAAATATAAAGGACAAGGTAAAAATTAAAAAACTATGGCAACTAAGCAGCTTTATAGTGCAAATCACTATCATAGATTATCATTTGGTGATTTCGGTTTTAGATTATTGGATGAAGATGCTACTACGTCTACAGCTGCAGGAGAAAACTTTTGTACCATTCACTGCTTAAAAGATTCGGTTTTAACTTTGACTTCTAACATAAGCTCTGGAGATAGTTCTATAACAAGTTTAGATTTTAAAGAAGGTCATATAATATATGGAGATTTTACCAATGTTTCTATAAGTGGAGGGATTGTTATCTGTTATTTACATCGATAAAATGCCTTTAGGTAATTCAAATAATAATGTAAAAAGGTTTAAGCATATAGCTAAAATAAGAACTATAATAAAAAAATTCACTGATGAGCTTTGGGATTTTAAAAATATAAATTGGGATTCATCAAACTCAGAATGGGATGAGTAAAAATTAGTAAATTTGTAAAAAATAAATTATGGGTACTACGCTCACTGGTAAAAAAATAAAAGATACTTATAAATCGCTAGTAAAAGTGACTGATAATACAGAAGCTGGAACTAGCGCCAAACAGCTATCAGATGGAAATGGTAATGATTTTGGTTTATTTATAGATACAGATGGCGTTGTAGGTATTGGAGCAGGAGCTGCATACTCTTTAGACGTATCATCTAAAAATGATGGAATAGCTTTGCCTACAGGCACTACCGCTAACAGACCTACAGGATCAGCTGGTTTAATAAGGTATAATAGTACTTTATCTAAATTAGAATATTTTGATACAGGGTTCAAACAAATAGCTTCTGAAACGTATGTAAATACCCAGGTCACAAACTTAATAGATTCAGCTCCTGGTGCTTTAGATACTTTAAATGAAATAGCTGCAGCTCTAAATGATGATGCTAATTTTAGCACTACTATAACCAATTTAATAAACGCTAAGCAGGACACTATAACAGGCGCAGCAACCACTATAACTGGAGCTAATCTTACAGCATCTAAAGCGGTTATATCCAATTCCTCTGGAAAAGTAGCAGTAAGCACTACTACTGACACTGAGCTGGGTTATGTTAGTGGAGTTACTTCGGCTATTCAAACTCAAATAAATACTAAACAAGACACTGTAAGCGCTGGAACTGGAATAAGTATAACAGGAGCAACTATAAGCGCAGATTTATCTAATTTAGTAGATACAGGGGCAATTCAAAGCGATGCTGTTACTGCTCCAAAAATTGCTCAGTTTGATGATAATTTAAGCGCTGCAGTAGCTGGAACTGTTTTAATATCAAATGGTACTGATTTTACAGATGTAGCAATGTCTGGAGATGTCACAATAAATTCTAGCGGAGTTACAGCTATAGGATCTGATAAGGTAGATGGCAGTAATATTGCTGATGATTCTATAGATTCAGAGCATTATGTGGATGGATCTGTAGATTTAGCTCACTTATCAGCGGACAGCGTAGATGGAACTAAAATAGCAGATGACAGTATCAACTCAGAGCATTATGCTGCAGCTAGTATAGATGAAGAGCATTTAAATGCTACTAATTCGCCAACTGATAACTATATCTTAAGTTATGATAGTGCTTCTAGCGGTTTTACCTGGATAGAATCTAGCGGAGGCGGTGCTACTACAATAAATGTAGAAACTTTTAATGGAGATGGTTCAGATACTACATTTACATTATCCAATACTATAGTAAATGAAAATAATTTACAGATTTTTATAGATGGAGTTTATCAGTCAAAAAGTAATTATTCTACAAGCGGCACGACTTTGACTTTTAGTACAGCTCCAGCAACTGGAACTGCAAACATTGAAGTCACTCATGCAGTAGCTATAGGAGGTACTCCTAGCATAGAAGTAGATACGTTTAGTGGCGATGGATCAGATACTACGTTTATACTTACAACCGAACCAGCTAATAAAAATAATCTTCAGATCTATATAGATGGAGTTTATCAAACGAAAGCAAATTATTCGACAAGTGGCACGACTTTAACATTTACAACTGCGCCACAAACAGGAACTAATAACATAGAAGTGACTCACATAAAATTATCTTAAATTTGTAAAAAATAAAAAATGGCAATAACTAAAGTAACTGGAGATGTAATAGCGAATAATGCTATAGATCACGACCAATTATCAAACAGATATACAGCAGCAATTGCGGTAACATCAGAAGCAGCAATTACTATTAACACAGAAGATGCAGATGTATTTACTTGGACAGCAGGACACGATACAATAGTAGCTTTTACAAATGTTAAAATAGGTTCTACTTGTACTTTACAGATAACAGGTAGTGGAGGTTCTTTTACTTTAGCACTTGGTAATATAAACGGATCTGCAGGAACATTTAATAAACTAGGAGGAACTTATAGTGATACAGGTTCTGCAAAAAACTTAATAGAATTTAAATTTATATCTACGTCAGAGGCGTGGTATCAAATCTCTCAAATAGGATCATAATGGCATACGCAATAAATAGAAACGGAACGATACAGGTATATACATCAGTACCTAAAGCATTTAAAGGTAGTCAAAAAGAATATCTAGGAGGGTTTGACCAATTACCAAGAGCTGACCAAAAGTCAGAAGGGTTGTTTGATGTAGTATTACCAGATGGTTATAACTCACAAATTCACGATTTAGGAGAAATATTTTGGGATAGTGAAAATATTCAATTTACATATCCTAAAACTAATAAAACTTGGACACAAACTTTAGCAGAATTAAAAACTCAAAAGATTGTTAATTTAAAATCTATTGCTAATAATAAACTATCTGAAACTGATTGGGTAATTATAAGAGATACTGAATTAGGTAATACTACTGAATCTGATATAACAGATGCTAGAGCAGCAATAAGAACAACTGTAGAAACAAAAGAGGGCGAAATAAACGCCAAGACCACAAAAGCACAAGTAGTACAGTACGATATAAACATATAATATGGCTTTAAATAGAAAGACATTTAAGAAGGCAGCAGGAGATGCTCCTTCAAATCTACCATCAGGTTATTTCAATACTGTACTCTATACAGGTAACGGAAGCACTCAAAGGGTAGGAGGGTATATTAATAGAGCTGCTGTATTTAATGGGAGTAGCAGCTATATTGATTTAGGCAATAACGAATCAAATAACAAATCTTTAATATCTGTTTCCTGTTGGTTTAGAACTTCTTCTACTTCAACAGCAATTATTTGGAATAATGGCGGTAACGACTCATCCTCTACAGGTTTAGCTTTAAAATCTTTAGCTTCAGGTGTGCTTTATTTTCAGGCAAATACAAGTGGAACAAGTGTTACTGATACAGGAACAACTACCATAAATGATGGAAATTGGCATCACGTTGTAGTTAATTATGATAATGGAGATTTTAATGTATATCTTGATGGTAATTCTACTGCTGAATTAACAGGAACTTCTTCTGCCTTTACAACTACTGCAAATCAAAATTTTATAATTGGTAGGCTTTCAAGAGTATCAGTAGATTATTTTAATGGTGCAATAGACCAATTTAGAATATTCAATAGAGAGTTAACAACTTCAGAAGTAACTACTCTTAAGGGAGAAACATTTGCTTCAGCATCTAAATCAGTTACTGATATATTCTCTGATAGTTCAGCTATTGCTTTATACCAATTAGATGGAAATGCTAATGATACAGGAGGAGTAAGTGGTAAGTTTGGAGAAGCTGCTATATTTAATGGGAGTAGTTCTATAATTAAAAACACATCTTTAGGTACTGATTACAGAGGGCAAACAACATTATCTTTATCTGCTTGGTTTAAAACATCAGCTTCATCAGGAAGAATGACTATTGTTTCATTTAGTGCCACAGGGGATGGTTCTACTGATTTATTTTTAGGATTAGATGTAAATACAGTTGGTTTTAGAAATATAAATGATGGAGCAAATCAAGTACAAGCAGAAAACATATCAGGTTCAAGTGTAAGAGATGGTAATTGGCATCACGCTGTTTTTACCGCTGATTCAAACGGAAATAAGCTATATGTTGATGGGAATGAAATTACAGTAAATTATGATACAGGTTCATCTTCTTCAACAATAGTAATGCCATCAGATTTAAATCAATTTAATATAGGAGGCAATCAAGATAGTGGAGGTAATCAATGGTATTGGGACGGAGAAATAGACGATGTAAGAATATATTCAGACGTACTAACCTCACAAGAAGTAGGATATATATACAACAATACTACTGCATCTATTCCAACAGATAACCTAACTGCATACTACAAACTAAATGGAGATGCAAGAGATGAGCAGCAACTATACGATGGTACTGCAACTAACGTAACATACGCTTACAATGGTACTGCTACAAACGTAACTTATCAGGATGCTACAAATTTCTCACCTGATTTAATTTGGGTTAAAAGAAGAGATAGTGGTATTGGGAATACAAATCATTTACTTTTTGATTCCGTAAGGGGTGCAGGGAAAAGATTAATATCTAATGTTTCAAATGCTGAATCTATAGAAACTGATGAAGTAACATCTTTTAATTCAAATGGATTTACTGTAGGAGCTGATCCAAGTACAAATGGAAGTGGAGGTAGTTTAGTTGCTTGGTGTTTCAATGCAGCAGACACCACTACAACAATAGCAGCTAATACAGTAGGTAATACAATAGCAAGTGAAGTAAGAGCTAATACAGATGCAGGGTTTAGTATTGTAAAATGGTCTGGTTCAAGTAGTCAACATAGTGTAGCACACGGATTAGGCGTTAAACCATCTGTAGTCCTAATAAAATCATTAGATAATTCAAATAATTGGTACTGGTATACAGATGTAATAGATGGTAGTATGGACTACTTATATTTAGACACATCAGGTGCAAAAGCAGATAGTGGTAGACCTTTATTTGATGCGGATGTATTTTATTGGGCGGCATCAGGAAATAACATAGCATACTGCTTCCACAGCGTAAACGAAATACAAAAAGTCGGTTTTTATACAGGTAATGGTTCTGCTAATGGTACTATTGTAGAAACAGGATTTGAACCTGCTTTTTTGATGATTAAAAAAACAAACGGAACAGGTTCTTGGTATATGTATGATAATAAGAGAACTACAAGTAATCCTCGTAATGTTATATTACAAGCTAATGAATCAGCAGCAGAAGGAGGGACTTCTTATTCTCATTTAGATTTTCTTTCTAATGGTTTTCAATTAAAAACTACAAATGCAGAGTTTAACGGAAGTAGCGATACTTACATCTACCTAGCTATAGCTGCAGACCCTGATATTACTACTCCAACTGTAGAGAATAGTTTTGATGTTGTTACTTGGACAGGGAATGGTTCTAGTTCTAGGTCAATATCTACGGATTTTAAACCTGACCTAATTTGGTTAAAAAATAGAACAGGAACTGCTAACAATCACTTTCTTATAGATAGCGTTAGAGGCAAGGGTTCAGGCACAAGTTATTTAAATGTTTATCCTAATGTAACAAATGCAGAAGTTAATGATAGCGGAATAGCTTCAATTGACGATAATGGATTCACTACTAGCAGCTCTAGATATGCCTCTAACGACTGGGTAGCTTGGTGTTGGAAAGCAGGAGACCACAATGACAATCTCCCACAGATAAACACAGAGGGAACTATAGATAGTGTTGTATCAGTTAATGATGCTGCAGGGTTTAGCATTGTGTCTTATACAGGAGACAGTCAATCGAGTGCAACAATAGGACACGGATTAAGTTCTGCTCCTGAGCTAATAATTACAAAAGCAAGAAATTTTGGAGCAGGATGGCCTACAATGGTTAAAACATCTTCAGCATCATTTTATGGTTTACGTCTTAATGATACTGGAGCTAATAATACTCCAAATGGTCTTGGATTTTATAACAACACAGCTCCTACATCAACAGTATATTCAGTTGGAGGCAGTGATGAAGTTAATGATAATTATAACTACATCGCCTACTGCTTCCACTCTGTAACAGGTTATCAGAAAGTCGGTTTTTACAATGGTTCAAGCTCAACAGTTACTATAACTACAGGTTTTCAGCCAAGATTTCTTATTATTAAAAGAAGCAATGGAAATAATGATTGGACTATGTATGATACTGTTAGAAGTGGCGGTACTTCTATGGATGATTATTTAATACCAAATAGTTCCTCTGCTGAATATGCGAATTCTTCTTTAGTAGTAAATGCTACATCTACAGGATTTACCATTGCGTCAGGATTATGGGCAGGTATGAATGAAGCAGGAGGCGAATACATCTATTTAGCAATTAAATAATGGAAGAGTTGAAGATAGGTTTCGTTAATATTTTTGCTTTAGGCATTTCTATAAGTGAGGCGAATCCTATACTTCAAAGTATTTCTTTATGTCTTGCAGTTGTATATACATCAATTAGTATTTATAAAAAATTAAAATAATGAAACTTCCTTCTAATGGAGCGGCAAAATCAATACGAAGCTATGCAGGTAGTTTATTTGTATTTCTATTTATAGTCGGTATTATAATTACATTAATACAGTTTCCTGTTTTAGAATCTAACAAAGAGATTGTGCTAATGTTAATAGGATCTATTGCAGCCTCAATACCTGTTTTAATTTCTGCTATAAGTGGTACAATACCTGATGATGTAAATGCTTTAAAATCTACATTAGAAAAAAAAGAACACCAAATACAAATGCTTGTAGATGCTAAAGATAGGTTAGAGGAAATGGTTATAAACCTCCAAAGAGAAATGCTGCAAAACCAAGATAATATGATGGATAAATTCATCCTTAAGGCAGCAATGGACTTTGATGACAATCGTAACCCACCAAAAGGAAAGCTATGAAAGAAGTAAAATGTAAGTGCGGATGCACAAATAACCCAGAAGGTTACTGTGATGGTAGCCATTTAAATAAATAATTATGAAAGAATATTTAAATTTAATTAAGTTAAAAATAACAAGCTATATAATAATAAATTGGAATAGCGGAAATTATTACGGAAAAGGTAAAATTATCTTTATTGGTATAGTTATCTTCTTTATGATTTGGAAAGCTATATATTCAATCTTTAACTAAAAATTAAAAAAATAATAATCACTATATTTGTATAAAATTTATAACTAATGGCTACGACAGGCGTATTTAACGGAACTAACTTAATCCTAAAAATTGAGAGCAATACTTTAGGACATACTACATCTTGCTCATTAACACTAAACGGAGATCTTCCAGAAGCTACTACTAAAGACAGTAGCGGTTTTCAAGAAGTAATCGCTGGAGTTATGAGTGGAGAGATCTCTTTTGATGGATTAGTTGCTTATGATGATACTGCAAACGCTATAAATCTTGCTGATTTCTTATTAGCTAGAACCCAACTTACTTGTGTATTCGGTACAGCTGTCACTGGCGATGCTGTTTATACTGCTGAAGGTTTTCTATCTAGTGTTGAAATGAGTGCTGAGATGGAATCTCCAGTATCTTACAGCGGATCAATAACTTTGACAGGTGCTATCACTAAGAGCGTAAATTCTTAATAAAATATAAAACATAATGGCAAACAAAAGGAGGGGGTATTACACCACTAAGCTAGGTGGGCGTGAAAGAACGCTACATTTCAGCATGAATTTTTGGGCAAATTTTACCGAAATTATGAAAGTGCCACTGGATAAAATAGGAGATCTGTTTTCTGGTGGCGTTTCTATTTCTGCTATAAGAGCTTTAGTTTATTCAGCAATTTTAGCGAATGACCAGGAACAAGGTAATGAGATAGATTATAATCAATTTAAAGTAGGTGACTGGCTAGAGGATATAGATCAGAATGAGCTAGAAAAAATGATAGGCGCTATGATGGAATCTCGTATTTTAGGCAATGATCTAAATATGGGTATTGACCGCCAAGAAAAAAAAGTATCTAATAGCCAGGGAAAGCAATAGCCGATTCTCTAACTTGGGATGATTTACAGGATTATTATATAGGGCAAATCGGCATAGATCCAGATAAGTTTTGGATATACACCTGGAAAGAAAATCAGCTTTTAGGAGAATCGTATATGATAAAACAAAATTTGGAATGGGAGAGGATTCGCTACTTATCTACTATGATTCATAATGTCAACTGTCAAAAAAAGCAGCAAATGATCAAACCAGAAAAATTGTTCCCATTACCTCAAGATAAATTTAACAAAGCACAAAAACCAAAAGGAACAGAAAAAGATTATAATAATTTTAAAGATAAAGCTATAGAGCAAGGTGTTAAATTTTAACGCCTTTTTTTTTAGTATTTTTGTAGTATGGCAGATCAAAAATTAAGAGTAGACATTATAGGGGATGCTAGTAAGCTAAACAGAGCTTTAAATACTGCATCTGGTAAATTAAAATCATTTGGCACTAGAGTTTCTGGAGTAGGAAAACGCTTAGCAGTAGGACTTACTCTTCCTATAGGAATAGCTGGCGCTGCTGCAATTAAAATGGCTTCCGACTTTGAGGAATCTATGAATAAAGTAGATGTAGCTTTCGGATCTGCTTCAAGTGAGGTCAAGGATTTTGCTAAAAATACATTAGACCAGTTTGGAATAGCGCAAGGAACTGCTTTAGATATGGCTGCTTTATTTGGCGATATGTCTACTTCTATGGGATTGTCTGTAGATAGTGCTGCTGATTTATCGACTTCTTTAGTGGGACTAGCTGGTGATTTAGCTTCTTTTAAAAACATGAATATTAAAGAGGTTACTACTGCTTTAAATGGCGTTTTTACAGGTGAAACTGAATCTTTAAAGCGTTTAGGTATTGTAATGACTCAAGTGAATTTAGAGCAATTTGCTATGGAGCAAGGCATTACAAAAACTATAAAACAAATGTCTCAAGCGGAAAAAGTTCAACTCCGCTATAATTTTGTGATGTCAAAAACAGCAAATGCACAAGGAGATTTTGCTAGGACTTCTGGTGGAGCTGCAAATCAAATGCGAATATTTCAAGAAACAACTAAAGAGTTAGGCGCTCTTTTTGGAGCTGTTATTCTGCCAGCTTTTACAAGTTTAGTTAAAAAAGCAAATGCTGTACTTAAAAAATTTAGAGATTTAGATAATGGTACAAAAAAAACTATAATAATTATTGGAGGGATTGCTGCTGCTATAGCGCCAACTCTAATAGTTATAGGTGCAATGTCATCTGGAATAGGCGCATTAGCATCTGGACTAGCTATAGCTACGCCTATATTAATAAAAGTCGCTAGCGCATTTAAAACGCTTACTGTAGCTATGCTAGCAAATCCAGTGGGCATTATAGCCAGCGCTGTCGCTTTACTTACTGCAGGCATGATAGAACTTTTACATAGGATAAATCCAGCAGTATCAAGAATCCAAACCTTTTTTAATGTAATAAAATCTCTAGGAGATCCTGTAAAATTTGCAGCATTACAAGCTGAAAGTTTAGCTATTTCTCTTAAAGAAAAAAGCGATGCTGCTGCTGCTGCATCCAAAGCTCAAGAGGAATTAAAAAAGACACTTGAGAAAGCTGTAACGCCTACAAAAAAATTAAAAACTGAAACTGATAAATTAGCTACCTCATTAAAAAAAGTAAAATCAATCTCTAGCGGAGGCGATTTTGGTGGAGCTGGCATTACCGCTGTAGGTTTACAAAAAGCTAATGTAAATGAATTAGGTGTAGCGTTTATAGATCTAGATAATGTTTTAAATAAATCTCTAGAGGGTTACAATGATAATACAGAAAAAGCAGCTGAATTAACTCAATACTGGGCAGGTACAGTGGGAGGTCTTTTGATGGACTCTTTTACTTCTTTGGCAAATGGCGGAGATTTTTTTGCTACTTTGATTGATGGATTAAAAAGATTAATTATAAAACTCGCAGCAGCAGCCGCAGTAGCGGCTATATTGTTTGCTTTAACTGGTGGAGCTTCTGGAGGAGGAGTTTCTTCTTTAGGTGCTTTTAAAGATATTTTTGCTTCTTTAGCTGGTATACCAAAATTCGCTAATGGAGGTATAGTTTCAGCTCCTACTCTTGGACTTATGGGTGAATATACAGGTGCTAGATCTAATCCAGAAGTAATAGCGCCACTAGATAAACTAAAAGGAATGATAGGACATCAAGGAGGTCAAAATATAAATGTAGGAGGCGAATTTAGAATACAGGGACAGGATTTAGTAGTGGCTTTACAGCGAGCTGAAAAAAATCGTAGTAGATTATTATAATGGCATACGGATTAAAATATCAACTATTTTTTACTGATGTAGAAAATAATAAATTTAAAATAGAGATACATCAAAAAAATTTTATTTTAGATCCTTTTGGCGCTGGAACTCAGCCAACTCAAATAATAGCAACTGGAAACCCTGTAGAAATAAAATGGGATGCGGATAGTGATATTTATTCGCCTATAATTGGCTCTAGGTGTGTTTTAAATTTTTTTGTTACAGATACTACTATTTATGATGATTTTTATAAATCTGGAGAGCGTGAGTATAAAGTTAAAATATTAGAATACACTAGCTTTGGTAGTAATTGGGAGGATGAAAAATTACACTATAATGTTATAGATCAAAATTGGGAAGGTAAACTCGGATCAGAGGTGTTCTATAATCCTATCTGGGAAGGTTTTATAGTCAATGATGGCTATAAAGAAGCAGTAGTATCTGCGCCTTATGAGATACAAATTGAAGCTATCGATGGACTGGGAACTCTTGACTCTTTTGATGTTCCATTTCCTAGTGACAATGTAAATGCAAAGGAGCAAATGTTTTTTTATTTAAAAGAAATATTAAAACTTACAGGTCACGAATTTCAAATTTATATAGCTAATGACATTAGAAAAAATGGAGCTACTGCAAATGATACTATATTTCACGATATAGAAATAGATAGATATATTTTCTCAAATAAGAATTTGATTTTAATGGATGCGAAGCAAGCGTTAAAAAATATACTTATTATGACAAATAGTAGGATATTTCAATCATTTGCTAGATGGTATGTAGTAAATAACTCAAGTTTAATAGATAATAGGATTGTCCAGGGAACTGTAGCTCCTAGTGCTGGCGATGTAGTTAATGAGCCAGCAGCTCCAGTAGCTGCTCCTGTATATGGCTCACCAGATGTCTCAATAGATGGAGTTGCTCAAATGTATCATAATACAGGTACAAGCTATAGGTTATTAGCTGTAGAAAATGGCGGCACTAAAGTTATTAAATGGACTTGGAATTTACCTGGTGGGGGTACTGTAGTTCAAAATGATCCTACAAATCAATTTTTTGGCGAGTATTCTCTCGGTTTAGTAAGTTCAAGTCAAGATGGAGACAGCTATACAGTTACAGGCGAAGATTCTAATGGTCAAACAGATACATCTAATGCTTTTGTACTTAATGTAGACGCTTATAATTTTGTCGCAGATCCTCCATCTGAAGTTGACACTGGAGAAAGCAATTTAAATGTTCCTAGTGTTTTGCAGGATGTATCTTATGATTTAAGGATTAATGCAGATTCAAACTTTAACGTCACAAATGCTTTTGTTTCACCAGCTAATGGTACTTTAGCATATGGAGCTGGAGAAGTAGGAGACGCTTTTACAATGACTTTTAATGTATTTTCTAATGTCGGAGAGTTTACATCGGCTAGTCAATTAACAGGCGTATCTGTTACAGGAGGATTTAGTGTATCTCACGCTTTAAGTGGTGATTTAATAGTAGTGACTGTAACTGGATCTAGACCTATAGGATCTACTACAGAGCTTTTAGTTTTAACAGGAGCTGCAGATGTTCAACAATTTACTCATAGCTTTAGCGTTACTGATAGCGCCACAAATGCAAGCATATCTCCATCTAGTTTTTCAGCTGCTGGAGGCGATGGGCAAACATATACTAAAACTTTTGATATTACAGCCAGCTCTGGATACAAATGGCAAAGCGCTGGTAATGTTACAGTAATTTCTAATAGCGTTATTTACGACAGTTTAACAGTTTCAAAGGTTTCAGATTCTGTTTTAAGAGTAACTATAGCTGGAACTATAGGAGTTTCAGATAAGAGCGCTACAATAACAGTTACTGGACAGCCAGTAGGCGCATCTCCAGCTACTTCTATTTCTTTAAATCCAGCTCCTACATATGAGATAGCTCAGAACTCTGGTTATTTTGATGTTTCAGTTACTGCTAATGGAAATTATAGAATAGAACCAGATAGATCCTGGTTATCATTTACACCTAGCACTGGAGTTCCAGGAACTCAAACTGTAAGAGTAAAATTCTCTGCTAATAACCGAGCATCTACCAGATCAAATAGTATTATTTTTTTCCCCAGTGGCAGTAATTCGGTACTACTGTCTGCTGCGGTACAACAAGATGGAACTGCATAATGGGACAAATAAGGACATATCAATTAGATTTTTTAAACAAAGGAGAGGAAAAAATTAATTATAAAGTTTTTGATTCTGATGGCACTTATGTAGAAACAATAGACGAAAATATTTTATTTACTTCCCCAGAGGATTTAGTACCATTAAATAAATCACTTACTAAGCTATATGAGAAACCAATGCTAGAAACTAAGTTTATTACTGAACTAGCTGAGTTAAATTATGTAAATCAAAATAGTCAATTTTTATATGGAACAGATGGCTGGGTTCTAGGAACTGCTGGATTAGGTCATGGTGCTGCAGAAATAATAGAAGCAAATGCTTTCACTGTAAAACCTTTATCTGGAAACAAATATTTAAAAGCTGCAGGAACTGGATCGAATGATTTAATGGTAAAAACAAAATTATCAGAAAATTCTGTGAGACAGGGCGTAGATATACAGATAGCATTTTCTTATTTCGTACAAGATAACGCTGTATCTCCCTTTGGCACTTTAAGCGGCAAATATCATTATTTATTATCAGCAACTATTGACGCTTCTGGCAATGGATCTGTAGATCACGAATATAATTTTTTAGAAAATAAATGGCAATCTTTAACAGGTACGCCAGAAGTTTTTGGTATAGTAAATGATGTTACAGGTAAGTGGGTAGGTTTTAATAAAACTTTACAGCCATTTTCTTACAGTTCAGATGATTCTGATAAAAACATAGAAATATCATTATCCTTTCCTAGTAATTTAGATCTTTCAGATATAACTTTTATAGATAATTTCACAATAGCAGAAAAAATAGAATTTAACTTTAACAAGTTTACAAATGTTAGAAGTAGATTTTCTTATGATGGCGGTTTTACTGGTAAATATGAAACTAAAAATATAATGTCAAATGAATTAAAATCAGATGATAATTTTGTAGGTCAAATAGAAGGCAATTATATAAGACCTAGAGATAGTTCTAATAAAACATTAGAAGCTATTATTACACAGGAAATTATGAATGACTCTAGGGATTATATGACTAAATATGAGGGTACGTTTAGGAATATAAATACTAAAAATCTTGGTTTACATAATAAAATATGGATTGACTATGGAGTAGACACCCTGCAAGAGCCAGTAAGCGCCTACATAGATTCAATGACTTTTAGCGTCAAAGATGCAGAGGTGAGGGTTAATTTACATATACCTAACCAGGATGATGACGTAGCCAGTACTTATAAATCAATAGCAGAATAGCATAAAGATTCCCTTTTGTTTGCTGATCCCCAGGATGGTTTTTACTTGAATGGGGATTTTTTTTAAAATATTTTAAAGATTTATTAGGAAATTACAAATATTTGCGTACTTTTACATCAACAAACAACTAAAACAAATCTTAGAAATTATGACAAATTACGATTTTTTAATAGAGCCAGAAACATTAATATTTAAAGCTGAATCAGTAGACAACTGGTTTGATGTTAGATCTGAAATTAATAATAAAGATTTAAACGAAATAGCTACAGAGGTAGCTATGAGCTGGACAGAGGATTACAGAGATTCTGATCAAGGTTTCGGATCATCTGATGGGACTTATATGTTAAAAGAGTTTTTAGATAATGCCATTTCATTTAGTAAAACAAAATTTAAAACTGATTTTATTAATAACAGATTATCTATAATAAATAAATAACTAACCAGGGGGGAGCAATCCCCCCACAATAAAACAAATTATGAGAAAATTAATAAAAAAAGAAACTTACTCTGGATTAGAAGGCGAGCTTTATAAATTAACTGGTAAAGATGTAGTGATAGAACCGCACTTTAGATATCCAGAGGATGGAGATATAAATTGGAATTATGAGATTTTAATAAATGGCGAAAGTCAGTATTTCACCTGGGGACATTTATCTAGAGTAAAAAAATCCTTTAACGAATTTTATAGTAAAATATCTTGGAGTAAGGTTTGGAAACACGAAAAATAAATAATTAACCAGGGGAGGCAACTCCCCTTTTATTTTTATATATGAATAACTTAGAATTAGAATTTATTAACGAGATAAAACGCCTAGGACTTAGGAGAGTAGATGTGGCTGATCATTTAGGTATTTCCTATGATACGCTTAAAAGAAAACTTCAAGATCCTGGGCGCTTTACATATGCAGAGCTTATTAAGCTCAAACAATTAAAATTAAACTTAAACAATCTAGAACTATGAAAAAAGAAAAATCAGTATTTGAGGTTTTATCAGCTGTAAATGTTAGCGATAAAGTCGAGAAAAAAGGTAATCTATCATATCTATCCTGGGCGTGGGCGTGGGGAGAGGTGAAAAAGCGCTATCCTAGTGCTGAATATTGGTATTACCAGGATCCAGAAACTAAATTACCATTAGCTTTTAATAATGGTTTTGGTGGTTTTTGCTATACAAGCGTTACCATAAATGGAGATACTTTGCCAATGTGGTTACCTATTTTAGATAACAGAAATCAAACTGTAACAAAACCAAACGCTTTCCAGGTCAACTCTACTTTAATGAGATGTTTAACTAAAAATCTAGCTATGCATGGACTTGGACATTATATTTATGCTGGAGAGGATTTACCAGCTCCAGCTGATAAACCACAGCTATCTGAATCAGATTTAGCTGCAGTTTTAAAAGGAACTAAAGAAAATGCGAGAAAGGTACTCACCTCGTATTTAATGCCAAAAGAGTACAAAAATCAAATAATTAATAAATTTAAAAAATAGATTATGAGTACAGAATTAAAAAAAGAAAATCCAAACAAACCTAAAGGAATAGTGGTATTTCCAAAAAGAGATAATGCGCCAGATTTTGTTTTAGGTGATATGATTTTAACACCTAACGATTTTTTTAAATGGTGTAAAGAAAAAGAGGAGCATTTAACTGAGTACACTGATAAGGATGGAAAAACCCATAAACAGCTTAAATTTCAGATTAAAAGTGGAGAATATGGTGTCAATTTTGAGTTGAACACCTGGAAACCAGATAGTCAAAGAACTATAAAGCAAGTTAATCCTATTGCACAGGAAGAGGATGATTTGCCTTTTTAATTTAACCATGGGGGGGGTACGCCTCCCCTTTTTTTTATATAATTATGAATTTTTTTAAAGATGTAGATATTTACGACAGCACTCCAGAAGATGATAAAAAATTTATGGAGCAAAGAATTACTGTATTACTTGAATACTTAGCTAATTCAAGAAATGAAGTAACGATCCTCAAAGGTGAAAATTCATATTTAAAATTCAAACTAGAACAAAATGATATTAAATACTAAACAAGACACTAATGCTAAATATCACTCCAGTAGTGCTATTTCAGCTAGTGGATTAAAAAAAATATATAAAAAATCCGTTTATCATTATTTAAATGACAGTTTTACTGAAACTCCAGCAATGGCGCTAGGTACAGCTATGCATACTTTAATGTTAGAAGGTCAGAAGCAATTCGACCAGGATTATTACTTAATGCCAAAATACGATGGTCGCACTAAAGAGGGAAAGCAAGTCAAAGCCAAACACGATAAGCTAGCAGGGGATCGCAAATGTTTAAGGGACGAGGATATGAATATTATATCTGGTATTATGAAAAATTATAAACAGCATGATCTAGCTCAAAAATATTGTAACGGAACTGTAGAACTTTCTCATTATGGTAAAATGGAAGGGGTAGATGTAAGAGTGCGCCCAGACGTATTTGACAAAAAAAATAATTGGATAGGAGATGTCAAAACCTGCCAAGATAACTCTCCTACAGCATTTAAAAGGGATTTATATAAATACGCTTATCACTTGCAGGCGTGTTTTTATTCTGATGTCTTAGGTTTTCCTCCAGAAAATTTTAGATTTATAGCAGTAGAAACAAAGCATCCATATAGCGTAGAGGTTTATGGCTTAGCAGATAAAGACATAGAGATAGGAAGAGATGCATATCAAAGAGCTTTAAGCGATTGGAAACTGTACTTAGTTACTGGAACTGCAAAAGGTTATTCCGCTGCTGGATATAATGAAGATGGATCTTTAATACTTTAAAAGATGGAATTATATAAAATACAGTTTTTAGTAGAAAATTATTTTGGTTATAAAATAAATATCAGATGCAGACAGAGGCATTTGGTAGATGCCAGAAAAATATATTTTGGACTTTGCAGAGATTTTACTAGATATGGTTTAGCTGTAATGGGCAAAACATTAAACAGAGATCATGCTACTGCTTTGCATAATATTAGAAGCTGTAAGGATTTAAGACAAACAGATCCAGATTTTAATAGAAAATATATAGCTTTGTATAAGCAGGTAAATGCTTTAAAAGCAAATAACTGGATTCCAAAAAAAATAATTATACCAAAAGTAATTCATCCAGGAAGATTTATATATGGGACAAAGAAATCCATTCGAGAAGTATTTAACAAAAGAAGACAAATTACAAAACAGCGTGATGTCTTACATTAAAATGCAATATCCAGGAGCTTTTGCAATCCATGTACCTAATGAGGGTAAAAGATCTCCATTTGAGCGTTATAAGTTTAAATACTTAGGCGGAACTGCAGGAGTTCCAGATATTTTAATTTTTGAGACAAAATCTAATTACAGTGGTTTAGCGCTTGAATTAAAGGTAGGTTATAATAAACCTACAGAAAATCAATTAAACTGCTTAAAACGTCTTAAAAATGCCTCCTGGGATGCACAGTGGTGTAATACATTTGACGCTGCTAAAGATATTATAGATAATTATATGGCTAATGACTGATTATAAAAATGTTTATTGGAATGAAATAGACCAGAGAATGTGGCGCACAAACACCACAGCTGGAGATATTTCAGTCAGATTTGAATATGTAGGCACTATGACAAGAGCAGAATATGATTTACTAATTGAAGTTTTATGGGAATTATTTGAGGATGATAAAATAACCTTAGATGAGTTTAATAAGATTTTTGGTGATATTCGCAGCTTTTGTGATAGAATTAAAAAACTAATAGAATCTACATAAACAAACTATGAAACCAAATTACTATGCTATAATACCAGCTGAGGTTAGGTATGATGAAAAACTATCGCCTAACGCTAAATTACTTTTTGGCGAGATAACTGCTTTATCAAATAAAAAAGGTTATTCCTGGGCATCTAATAAATATTTTTCAGAGTTGTATGATGTAGATAAAAAAACTGTTTCTAGATGGGTAAAGCAGCTAGAGGATTTAAACTATATATCTTCTGTTATAGAATACGATAAAGAAACTAAAAGAGTAGTAAAAAGAACTATAAAAATTAATAGCTCCTACCCTATGGACAAAAATGTGGGGGGGGGACAAAAAGATCCCCAGGGTGGGGACAAAAATGTCCAGGTTAATATATATAGTAATAATAATAATAATATAAAAAATAATAACGCCACTTTTAAAAAAGTGTCTGATTTTGATAAAAAGTATGTTACTGCTTATGATCATATCAAAGTGTTATTTGAAAATAGATACCAGCCAAAAACAACTCTGCAGAAAATAAACTGGCTTAATGTTATACGCTTATGCGATACTAAAGATGATGTAAATCCCAGACAGCTTTACTGGATATGTAAAAAGGCAGTGGATGATGAATTTTGGTCAACTAACTTTTTATCTATAGCAGGAATAAGAGAAAAAAAGCAAGGGGTTTCTAAGTTAGATAGATTTATTAAAAAATTTGGAGGTAAAGAATTTGATATACTAGCTGATGATAATAAATAATAAATACATATTAACGACATTAGAACAGAAGATAGTAGAGATCACTGGAAAAGCTAGACAAAAAAACAAAGAATTAACAGGTATAAACGGAAAAGGTGCTGTCGCCAATAATAACGAATACCTCCACAATAATATTATCGGTTTTGGAGCTGAATTTATATTTTGTAAGCATTATAACCTCCATTGTGATTTTTATATTGGTAACACTTCTAAAATCAAAGGTACTGATGTATATGATGCAACCTGGAATGGTATATCCATAGATGTAAAGGTAACTGAAAAGGATTTGCCGCTAATGACTCCAGCATTTTCAAAATCTGATGTGGGGGGGTTTGCTTTTTTTCATTGTAAATATCCAGAGTTTATATTTAAAGGATTTGCTACTAATGATCAGTTATTTCAAAAAGAAAATATTAAAAAAGTAAAAGTCGAATCTTATGTTTTAGAACTAAAAAATTTGCTATCAGAATCAGAATTTCTATTTTTAAACAAATTAAACAAACTATAAAATGAATTATAATGAATTTATAAATATAGGTATTACTCCAAAAGGTAATGCCATAGAGCAAAAGGTAATCTGTCCACAATGCTCGCACACTAGAAAAAATAAAAAAGATCCCTGCTTATCTATAAATTTAGATAAAGGCGTTTATAATTGTCACAACTGCGGATGGAGTGGAAATGTAAATTTTAAACCAAAAAAAGAATTTGTAAAACCTCCAGAGGCAAAAACAAATTTGTCAGAAAAAACTATAAAATGGTTTAATAAAAGAGGTATTACAGAAGCTACTTTAGCGCATTGGAAAATAGGCGAATCGATAGAATACTTTCCTCAAGCTCGTAAAGAAAGAAATGCTATAAACTTTAATTATTTCAGAGAAGGTGAACTCATAAACTGTAAATATAGAGATGGACAAAAAAACTTTAAAATGGTTTCTGGAGCTGAGCTTATTTTTTATGGTCTAGATTCTATAAATGAAATGTCTACTATTTATATAGTAGAAGGAGAAATGGATGCTTTGTCACTGCATGAAGCTGGTATATATTCTGTATGCTCAGTTCCTAATGGCGCTTCTAAAGGAAATCAGCGCTTAGATTACTTAGATAACTGCTGGGAATATTTTAAAGACAAAAAAGAAATTATTTTATGTACCGATAATGATCAGCCAGGATTATCTCTCAGAAACGAACTCGCTAGAAGGTTCGGACAATATCGCTGTAAATATGTAGAATTTGGCGATTTTAAGGACGCTAATGAGGTTTTAATTGAAAAAGGTGCTGAAGTACTAAGAAACATTTTAAAGACCTCAAAGCACTTTCCACTAGAGGGCGTAGTAAATGTTAATGATATATGGAAGGATGTATTAAATTATAATGAAAATGGTATAAAAAACTATTCTGTAGGTTTAGGAGATAGCGATGATTATTTTAAAATTGATTTTGAGGGTTCTTGGTCAGTTGTTACTGGTATTCCAAACTCTGGTAAATCAGACGTAGTAGATCAAATAGCTTGTAATATGGCTGTAAATTATAGACATAGAACAGCTTTTTTTGCTCCAGAATCATTTCCATATGAAGGTCATATTAAAAGATTAGCCAATAAACTTAATGAGCGTATTTGTACTAATGAAGATTTAAATAATACTAAAGATTTTATTGAAGAGCATTTCTATTTTGTTAAAATTGATTTAGATAATTTAACTTTAGATGGCATACTAGAGGCGTTTAGAGATTTGGTGTTTCAAAAAGGCGTTAATCTTTTAGTAATTGATCCCTGGAATATGCTTGACCATTCAGCTCAAAGAGATCACTCCTATATAGGGATTATGCTTTCTAAGATTACTCAGTTTTGCCAGCAGTCAAAAACTCATCTTTTTCTAGTGGCGCATCCTAGAAAAATGTCTATTAGTGAATCTGGTATTTACCAAGTTCCAACTCCTTATGATATTTCTGGATCTAGTGACTTTTTTAATAAGGCATTTAATTGTGTTACAGTATACAGATCATTAGGCGAGATAACTAAATATAAATCTGATGCTGTTCAGATGCATATACAAAAAGTAAAGCGCAAAGAAAATGGAAGCCAGGGAATGTTCACTGTTGCTCCAGATTTTAAGGGTGGGGGGGTGTATAAATCAATAGATGAGAAAAAACAAAGATTTACAGTAGTTCATGATAAAGTACCTTTTTAATTATGGCAAAAAGACAAAAATATAAACAGCCAATAGTAAATACTGAACAGATGCATTATGATGCTTTTAAATGGTGTTGTGATAATCATATAAAAGTTTATCCTAAACCCAAGGGGGGACAATTTATATTAGTTTATTCTATAGATGGAGTGGCTAACACTTCGAATAAGTTACATGAGAAAAAGAATTACCAGCAAGCTATCTGGGATTTTTACCTATTTTTGTATAATAAATTTAAGGATGTTAGAAATTGATTTTTTTCCTATTTATGGTATAATGTTCGGTATTAACTATTCTAATGAAGATATAGAGATGATAGAGGTTTTAGCAGATGACAAAAGGCACACTCTACAATTCTTCTTATTTATATTCGGATTTAATATTCACTGGTTTAAAAAAAAATAAAATGGCTTACGATACAAAAGAACTAGAGAAAAAATCACTAATTGCAATCAATCAGCATAAATTAATGTTTATGGAGCATATAGTGGCATTTTTACCATGTTCTAAAGAAACTTTTTATAATCATAAATTACATGAATCGGACGCTATAAAAAAGGCAGTTGAGGAAATGAGAGTTGGAAAAAAAACAAAGATGTTATCCAACTGGATTAATTCAGAAACTCCTTCATTGCAGATAGCAGCTATGAAGATGATTTCTGAGGAGCATGAAGCTCATAGGTTAAACGGAACTAAGCAGGAAATTAGACAAACAGGGGGATTGAAGTCGAGAGTAATAGAGTGGATCCCAGCAGACCAGGGAAATGATCCAGAAGGTAAATAGACAGTTTTACGATTTAAAGAGTTCTACAGCTCGTTTAAGAGTTCACCAGGGGGGTACTAGATCTGGAAAGACATATGCTGTATGTCAGTATTTAATATGGCTGTTAACGGAAAGTAAAGAGCCGCTGGTTATTTCAATTATTAGAAAAACACTACCAGCATTAAAGGGATCTGTTCAAAGAGATTTCCTGGAAATAGCAGAAGCTGTAGGAATGTACGATAATGGAGCTAATCTAAATAAGGTCGAAGGGCATTTCACTTATTCAAATCACTTAGTAGAATTTTTATCAGTAGATACACCACAAAAAATCAGAGGTAGAAAAAGAAACATAGCTTTTTTAAATGAAGCTAATGAGTTAGATATGGAGGACTTTCGCCAGATCAATATGAGATGTACTGATTTTATGATTTTAGATTTCAATCCATCTGATCCAGTTCACTGGATTTATGATGAGATAATACCTAGGAATGATTGCGATACCTGGATAACGACTTATAAAGACAATAAATTCCTCCCAGATGACTTGGTTTACGAGATTGAAAGGATGAGAGAGCGTGATCCAGATTACTGGAGAGTATTTGGTGAAGGTCAAAAGGCGGTTTTTTCAGCTAGACAAATATTTACCAACTGGACATTCATGTCTCATAGAGAGTTCCCAGAGTTTGATAGGGATTCAGAAGGCGTTATAGGATTAGATTTTGGTTATACTAATGATCCTACTTCAGCAAATTACATAGTTCGTAAAGGAGATAACATATATATACATGAGCTTATATATAAAACAGGGTTAACAAACAGTGACATCGTAGACGAGCTAAAACATTTGGGTTATGATCAAACGCTAATTTTCTATGATGCTGCAGAGCCAAAGAGTGGAGAGGAAATGAAACGACTAGGAATGTTTGTTAAACCAGCTGTAAAAGGAACTGGATCTATCAATGCTGGCATTTCACTACTTAAAGAATTTAATATAATAATCTCCCAGGAATCTAAAAATATAATAAAAGAATATAATAACTATTACTGGCAGGAAATAAAGGATGGAACCATCATAAACAAACCAGTGGATCGCTTCAATCACGCTATGGACGCTATTAGATATGGAGTTTATAGTCAATACGCTAAGCGTGCTGATTTCTTTGTAATTTAATTACTATTTTTGTATAATAAAATAAATCGACTTAATGGCATCTCTACTAGATAGATTCAAAAACATTGTTTCTAAAAGCGCATCTAAAACTCATATAGATTTTAATAAAGCTATTTATAAATATTTAGGCGATTCATTGGTTTGGAATCCAGAAAATGATGATACTTATATTGATAAAGGATATAGGTATAATGCAACTATTTACTCAATAGTTAATTTAATAACTAAAGCAGCGACAAATATTCCTTTTCAAGTTTATGAAGTACAAAAGGAAAACGACTTAAAAAGATATAAAGCTCTCACATCTGGAGAGTTTAACGGAAATACAGTGCTGCAAGCTAAGATGCTGCAAAAAAAAGCATTAGTTGAATTAGAAGGCACTGATTTACATCAGTTGCTAGATAGACCTAATCCAGCTCAAAGCTATTCCAGCTGGATCCAGGAAATTATAGCTTTCGGAAAACTTACTGGAAATAGATATATTTATGGTATAGCGCCAGAGACAGGTATAGGAGCTGGTAAATATAAAGAACTATATGTATTGCCATCTCAAAAAATAGAAATTAACTCTGGAGGTATTATGCAGCCAGTAAAAGAATATACTTTATCTTATAATGGATCATATAAAATAGCAGCTGATGAAATCTGTCATATAAAGGATAATAACCTTTATTATGATGGAACTGGATCACATCTTTATGGAATGTCTCCACTAAAAGCTGGACTCAGAGTAATGGATGCTAATAACCAGGCGCTAACTACAGGAGTAAAATATTTACAGAATCAAACAGCTAGGGGGGTGCTTATGTCTGATGAAGGTGATCTAAATGAAACTCAAGCTAGAGCATTAAAGGAAAAATTTAAACAACAATACCAGGGAAGTGAAAATGCTGGAGATGTTATTATAACACCTAAGAAACTCAGCTGGGTAAACTTTGGACTTAATGCCTCTGATCTATCGCTTATAGAACAATATAACGCCACTATTAAGGATTTATGTAATATCTATAATGTTCCAGTACAGCTTTTAAATAATACAGACAGCACGACTTACAACAATATGAAGGAAGCGAAAAAAGCGCTTTATCAAAATGCTGTAATTCCAGAGCTAAATAAAATCAGAGATGAATTGAATAGATGGCTCGCTCCGCAATATGGAGATAAGATTTATATTGACTTTGACTATAGCGCTATTCCAGAGCTTCAAGAGGAAATGGATAAGGTAGTGGGACAAATGTCTCAAGCGTGGTGGCTAACTCCTAATGAAAAAAGAGCTGCTATGAGCTATGGCATGGATGATCAAAATACTAAGTTAAATGATTATTATGTACCTGCGAATTTACTACCAATAGATGGCGAAATTATCCCAGAGATTGAAGGTAAAAAAATAGATG
>Ga0181410_1000251_pt1 | contig 23679 bp, 28 predicted proteins | sample 33SPOviralmetaG_FD_130112 | JGI IMG/M metagenome (GOLD analysis project Ga0181410, IMG submission 130112) | Marine viral communities from the oligotrophic San Pedro Time Series (SPOT) site, San Pedro Channel, CA, USA - 33 SPOT_SRF_2012-06-20 | ecosystem: Environmental > Aquatic > Marine > Strait...
ACCAAACAATAAGTCACCTTTGGCTCTAACAGCATCTTTAACTCTATCGGTGAGGTCTTTAACATAAGACATTGATTCTGTACTTCTTGCGATAGTTGTAGAATCTCTGTAAGTACTAGACAGAGCTATTAACTCACCCATATGGTTAGTATTTATATCACTACGGCTTTCAAAGTAATCTCTAAGTTGGTCTGAAGTAGGTACTGTATTAAAACCAAATTTAGTGTAGTCTCCAGTAATCATGGCTTGACTTAAATCTTCCTCATAATTTTCTCTGTTTGAAAGACTTTCATTCGTATCCATGAGATTAATGTTTCTCATTTTTTCAAAAAAAGTCACAGATTCTGGATGTTTTAAAGCTTGTACACTTACTTCACCACCCTCTTGTATTGTTTGTAATACTGACTTTTTTTCGTTTTTTATACTTTCACTTAATTCATAGGCTTCTAACTTTTTAGCTCTATCAAAATCACTTTCAATAAGATTTAGTACTGTGTTTCTTGCCTTAGAAATCTTTACTCTTTCCTTACCTCCTAGTAGTACTCCCTGTACTGAGTTTAAGGCATCCATATCTCGATTCTCGATAGCATAAGCTATAACTGAATCTGTAATTATTTCTTTTCTTTTAAACTTATTTATTGATGTAGTTTCACCTGCTAGTTTATCAAGAGCCTGTAAACTCTTAGTTACATTTAAGTTTGTAGAAGAAGTTACAGTCCCATTAGCGTCAGTTGATGATTGTGTAATTGTGTTATCAGTAAGTACTAAAGAAACTTTGTCATAGAAAGACTCTACCTGAACATCTTGATGGAAAGCAGCAGCCCTAGCTGCCCATGTGCTTTCATTCTGGTTCAATATTGCATTCATTCCTGCAATAGCCCCTGCACCAAAGAAACTTCTGTCACCTACTTCTGTGGCTAATTTGTCCCTAATGGCATCAATAGCATTTTGTCTAGAAGCTGTATCGTTGATAAGAGCAGGGTTTTTGTTAATAATGTCTACCTGCTTCTGAGTCCAGTCCTTTGCGTAGCGTCTACCAATGGCTTCTGTAATACTTGCTAGAACTATAGGTGACTTATCAGGAAAGATTTCTCCCACCTGTGCTTTACTATATAAACCTAGTTCCCTGTCTTTTAGAAACTCTGCAGCAAAGAAGTCTGACCTAGCTATATCAAGCTTCTCTTTTTCTGCTCTAGCATCAGCACCAAATCTATTAATTCTGCTACCAAAGTTACCTAGTGCCTGTCTTAAATTTTCGGCATTCCTTACAACACTTGTATCTATATTAGGAGCACCAGAGTTGGCATTAATTTGTTGAAAAGCCTCAGTACTTGTCCTGTTGAGATTTCTGAGTTTCTCAAGCTTCTGTCGTGTTGGTGATGCCATGACTAACTACCTTTTAATGCTTTGATATTATCTGGTGTTGAAAAAGAAGAAACAGCCGATACAAATGGTGTTAAATAGTCAGGTGTTGGTACAGCAGGGATTCCATTTATAGCAGAAATCATTTTGTGAATATTTTGTGTATGTGTGTTTCTTATTGATTCAATATTGTTCTTGTAAGTAATCTTATTTCTTAGGTCTATCTGACCTCGCTGTCTTTCTACATCATTGACAACATCCTCTACAGACTGCCCAGTCACTCCTGATTCACCAGAAGCCACATTAGCTGAAGACTTTAGCTCCATAGCTGCTATTTTTGAGTCTACCTGTTCCTGTACATAGGCTCGTTCTTGTTCTTCAGCTTTTCTTAGACTTATCTTTGTATTTAATTTTAGGTCTTCTTTAGCACTGTCAGTAAGCATATCACTTCTTATCTGAGCCATTCTTGCGTTAGACTCAGTAGCAGACATTCCCATCCCCATCTGAGCACCACTAGTGGCTGCACTAATAATCATTGCTTCTGCTCCAGTACACATATTTAAATCCTCTTTCTTAGAGAAAACGCTTTGTCACCATAGCCAAGACGTTCAAATAGGCTTGCAGTCCTTTCAGAGTTAACTCCAGTGGATACCCCAATTAGCATCTCTTTTACTCCTATTTCCTTTGCCCATCTCTCATATTGTTTAATTAATTTTGTTGCTGTCATAGAACCACGTTCACTAGGAATGATGTAACACGCTAAGTCACAGGACATCTTGTCTGTACCAAACCAGTGTTGATTACTTATGCCTAGAAAGAAGCCAATAATCTGTCCTTCTTTTACTGCAACTAATGCACATGATTGTTCTGGTGTATTTACTAGGTTGGTTACAAACACCTTTAACTTGTCAAAGTTGTAATCAAAGTGCCTGAAATAGGATTCTTCATGCATTGCTTTTCCAAGTTCTATGCAAAAATCAACATCCTCTTCCGTCATATTTCTTATCATATTCTTCTAGACCTTATGTGGTAAAACCCTTCCCACTCTGCATTCTGAAAAGCACAAGGAAGATAACTGTCAGAAGAAACTGAAATAGCTACCCTGTCGTTCTTAGATTGAACAGGGAAACGGAATGTACCATCAGATAAGATGACATCCTCAATAGTAGAACTGGCTTGGTTTAGTACCACACCTGCAAATTCATATTCGTTTGTAGTTCTAGCTTCTGGTGTAACTTGTATTTTAAAGAACCCAGTGTTCTCGTAGTTTACCCTCATAGTCCTCAGTTGTAGCCTTCCTGACTGTACTGATTGTGTCCCCTCCTTTTCCCTAACGTGCTGTGTAGAGAACTGGTAGGTCATTATATAAGGCACTCCTACTATCACACTTGCTGCACTGTAGTCTCCTGTTGCAGCTATAGTTGTAGTGGTGGGTCTTGTGGTTGTAATATCAACACCCTTACGGCTTGCCCAACTGCCTGACTTAACGACAGTCATAGCTCCGTCATACACGTAAGGAACTGTCCATGTAGTTGTATTGGTAGTTGAGTTGTATGTCCCTGTAAGAGAAGTCTTCCTGTCGGCTCTGACGTTGAATGTAAGCCCTGTATCGTCAGGGTACTGTAGCTTCATCTTTTCAATAAACACCCCATCAGACCTGCTTATAACGAGATACAGGTCATTCTCTAGGATGTGTGTATCCAAGATAGATGTGCCTGTTGCAAACTCCCATGTTGACCAACTGGACTGTAGCTTTCGTTGTCCATCAGTAAACCATTTGTAGACATATAGTTTGCTCCTATCCTCAGAAGACAAGCAGACCAGAATATCTTCGTTACTTGATGTTGATAATTTTGTGATATTTTTTGGAACATACTTAGGAACGTGAGCCGTCACCTCTAGGGCATCGGTAATCACTGTATCCGATTGTATGTAGTATTCTCTGACAGATGAGTAGTCACCCTTAGTAGACACAAAGTATAAGTAGTTTCCTGCCCCTACTGGAGCTACTGCAGCATCATTTTCAAATTCTGTACTTGGAATAATTGATATTGTCTTAGGTGTAAGTGACCCTAAGTTCTCAATAGTAAACTGTGTATTATCTGCAAAAAGTGTTAATGATTCATTAAATGATACTGCGTGTTTTAGTAAAGATACTTTAGTGTGGGATACAGATACATCTATAGGGTCATCATCTAATAAAGTTGTTACTGTTTTTTTGAAAAATCTAAAGAAATCCCCTGCAGCAGACATAACAACATTTTCATCTGCTAAGAAACCTAATCTGTTCTTAAAGAAAAACATATTAGATAACTTCTTGCCCACAAAAGATGGGAAAGGCGAACTAGTAGAATCACCTACAGTTCTGTTACCATAACTTACAAAATCTAACTGAAAATAATTACCATTTGGATTTTCAGAAGTAATATATGAAGCGTCTGTTAGTGGTACTAATTTCATAGGCATTGTAAGATTATCTAATGCAAATGTTTCTCCAGGCTTTGCTGTCTCTTCATATGTATTTGCACTTAATGCTTTTACATAAAACTGGTCAAAACTATTTGTTTCTGAACCAATAACTTTATAAAGATTTCCTACAGATGCATTAGTAGGTAAATCAGCAAACTCTTGTACCTCTGTAGACTGTAATGAACCTGAAATTGTTGCTGTAGATGCTGCTACTGTTTTGGTTCTATTAAGAATAAATGTGAAGTCAGCAACAGTAAGAAACTGTAAGTCTTGTGCAGGGTTAGCACACTTTAGGTAATTAAGTTGTGTAGCACTTGCGTTAGTTACTGTTACTGCATTACCTTGTAAGTCATATACGTTTATAGATGCAGTGCTTGCAGTAGCCTGAATGACTAAGATGTGTTGTAATCCCTCACCCCTGTCAATAACGTGAATAGCAGCATTACTTACTGCACTGTTGATAATCTTTGCTATGTGCTCTGTAGGGGGTCTTTTAATAAGCCCATCAATAACACTGGACAGAGCATTAACTTGAGATTCCCCCTGTGTGACTTGCCTAATGCTAGAGGGTTGTTGACTTACCCCATTTAGCAAGTTTGGAATACTTGTGCTTACGAGTGCCATAATTAAAACCTTACTGCTCTGCGAGGTGCTCCCCTACTAATTATCTTAAATGCATCATAGTTATCTGTTAGTACATTATTATCTTCATTAAGCTTCTCAGCCCTTTCAAAGGCAACTAGAGCTTCTCTTTCATCTATTTCAGTAAATGCAGCTAAACCCTCAGAACCCATAAATCTACCTTGAAATCTTCTTGCAGCTTTAACTGTAATGTAACGTCTAGCGTGTTGGGGCAATTCATTAAAATCTAATAGTAGAACCATGTCTACATAATATGTTCCTGAAAAGGTTGTATAGCTTCGTTTTATTTTGTCGTATAATCGGTTACCTCTTTGTGCTACATCAACATCTTTACTTTCCCCTACTGTGTCTATTCTTGCACAATTGGTAGGTACTAATATTTCCCCATTTACATTAGGTGTCATTGGGAAGTTAATTTCTGTATTAGAGTGTAACCCTTGGGATTGTATATCTATGGATGTTTCATTTAATATTGATTCGGCTAACGATACATCAACTAAGCTAGGGTCATTTAAACTAGATACAGGAGATTCACCAATAGCACTCAACATTATATTGACGGCTTCTATCTTCGTAGTAGGTGTTAATGCCATGATTACTCCTTATGAATTTCTTGACCTGTTTGCACTCTTAGAGGCAATTTTCAGGTTATTAATACTGTTGTTTCTAGGGTTTCTGTCCTTATGGTCTACATCCTTACCCTGAACAGCCTTCTTTCCTCTTTTTTTGATTAGCAAAGCCCTAGCAGCATTCCTCTTAGCTCTATTCTTCTTTTGCTTTGGTTTGCTGTGATACTTGTCATACTCTGATTTGTAATTCCTAGACATTGCTAATTCCTAAAAAACTAAAAAAAAGCGTCAGCCCAGTTAAGGACTAACGCTCTAGAATTAAATTAAGCAGTCTGGATTTGAACTGCAGCTTCAGGTCTTAGTACTCCATGACCCATAGCGTATTTGGCAACCATTAGTGTGCCTTGTCTACGGATGTCGTACTCAGACTCAACAGCTAAGTCCATAAGTTTGACTGTTCCCACAGCAGAAGTGTGGGTAATGATTGCGACAGTGTTTGAAGCATCAACGACTTGTGCTCCACCTGCACCACCTGCATCAACACCAGTACCAGTGACGTTGGCAGTTGGGAGATGTGATGTTTTGATGAGGTTGATACCTGCCAACTGAGGGATTGTACCATCAGCAATAGAACCTCTACCTGAGAAGTCTACGTTTACTGCGTTAGTAGCATTAGCAAGTAGGTAATACTGAGCAGGTTTTAGGAAGCAGAATCTTCCTTCAGATGGAACGTATGCATCATCAAGATTTTCTGCAGCCGTAAAGATTGAAGAAATTAGTGATGTAGCACTTGTGTCAGCATCAGCGTCAGTAATGATTGTACCTGCAGCGTATCCTGAGTCACCTACGTTAGCAGATGCAGCAGCAGCCTGAACCATTGTTTGTAGTACGTGCTTGTCCATTTGGAAAGCTAGTGCTCTACCCATTTCTGAGGAATATACAGAACGTACATCGTAGTGATTTTTTGCCTCTTGTATATTTGCAATGAAGTGGTTTGAGATTAGAAGGTCATTGATTGTAATGATTTTCTCTGCATGATTTAGTGCAGTACCTGTAATCTCATTTCCTGGGGTATGGTATGAAGCAGAACTTCTACCCATAACTGGAAACTGAGCAGATTTTCCATTAGCAATGGTACGAACCATATGCTTATCTGCAGTTACAGTGGCTTGCTCGAAACTGGAAAGGACTTCTCCACTGAATACTTTGAGAAACAAAGCATCAGCAGTACCTGTGTTGTTGACCTGACCAATATCGGAGATAGTTGCGTTAGACATAATTGTCTCCTTAGTTAAAGTTAAAAATATTGGTGTTTCCTGTAAAAATTTCGTGCAAGGGTATTCACCTCAGTGAGCCTAACTTTCAATATAAGTTGGGAAACGAAAGCATCCTGAATAGGATGACTACAATTTACTTCGAGATAGTTTCTTCTGAACTGATTCTCGAAAGGCAGGGTCTTTTTGATATTCTGGATTTGCCATGTCTTTGGTTACTTGCCTCCATGATTGGTAGGATTCAACAGAAGCTGAAGCTTTACCTGATACTAAATTAGGTTCTACTCCACCATTTGTTCTGTACCTTGACATCATTCCATCAATAGCTAGACGAGCCTCAGATTGATTTTTAGATGTGACGGATTTATTAAAAGCGTCTATTTCGCTTTCGGATAAATTTTCAGATGCCCACTGGGACATTTCTTGATAAGTATTTTCTCCTCCTGCAAATTCATATATTTCCTTGAGGTATTGTTCACCTAGTGATTTTTGTCCCTCAATGTAAGAGTCAACCATAGCTTTAGGTATTCCCTTACTTTCCATCTCCTTATATGTCTCTTCAGACAATGTATTATTTTGATTAAACTCTGATTGTATTTTATCAAAGTCTAATCCTGCGTTTTCGACTGTCTGCCTAGCATCTTCAGTAGATACTTCTTCAGTAGGCTCATTAGCGTCATTATCATTTTGATTAGATTCTTGACGAGATTGAGTAAACTTTTTCTCCAATTCTGAATATGCTTTAGAAAGGTCTTCAGGAGACTTAAACTTTTCTGGAAGCCATTCAGGACGTTCTCCATTATTAGATACACTTGATTCAGTATTTTCCTCAACTGGTTTTTCACTTCCTGTAACATTCCCTTCCATTTGTACTTGTTCAACCATCAGATTTAGTACCCTTTTGGATTAAGTTTCCATTGGCATCTATATACTTCACACCAATTTCAGCTTTATCTCCACCTTGCCACTTTGGGTAGGACGGTTCTTTTACTTTTTTGGTTTCTTTGGTTTCTGATATTTTTTTGTCATTTTCCATTATTTACCTATTGTGCTTGTTGGTTTCCTTTAACAACTTCTTTCATCACAGCAGGTGCAGCACTTTGTATAGTTTGTTGTGCCATTTGAGCCTGTTGAGCTTCTTGCTGTTGTTGAAGTTCAGCTTGAAGTTGTTCTTCAGTCTTAATTAAACCTACAGTATCAATTCCATGACCAGTGGCTAATCGTGCTACTAAGTCACCAAAATCAATTCTTTGTATGGTTTCTGGGCTGACGTTTGCTAGTTGAACTAAATCTAAAATATATGTTCTTAGCTTTTGTAAGTCATTACCTCTACCCAAGGCTTCTACTCCAGTAACAATAACTGGTGTAACTGTGCCTTTTGGTAATTTAGGTATTTTTTGTGCAGACTGCATTCTATCCATTAGTATGTTTACTAAAGGTAGTTGCAATTCTTGAGATAGAATAGAGTAAACACCACCTAGTGATGACTCTAATTCCTGTGCCATATAACGTATCTCTTCAGCAGTAACACGTTCTGCTTGTCTTTGTATGGCTGTGTTAAGAAGAAAAGCAAACGCTAATCTTTCTTCTATTCGTTGTACTGTCTCTAAGACTACCCTCATATCAGGGTATTTTTCTGTTTGTAATACTCTTACATCTTCTGGTTGTCCTAGTATTACATCCCCATTCTTAGATTGGGCTAAATCTCTACGCTTTACTGAAGCATTAGGACGTACTAAAAATACTAACTTTGCAGAAGCTGCTGCAGATGATACTAAGGCTTCCATAAGCCCCTCTAAACTTTTTAAATCACCTATATATTCTTCTACAAATGAACGTCCATAATCTTCGTTATCAAGATGTACCATCCTTAGTGCAACCCAAGGTAGTAAATTATTTTTATATCTACCCTCTGAGTCAGGAACTATTTGTCCTTCTACTTCTTGATAAGCATAATAGTAATCTTTATTTTCTTTATATACTTTAGTATAAATTTTTACATCTTTTTCAGAACTATAATCAATACCATCCATACCCTCTGGCAATGTTTTAGGAGAAACAACTTCTTCTACAATAATTTCTAATAATTCTCCTGAGGGGTCACGCTTAATTACATAACTAGATAAAGGAAAAACTCTTAGTCCTGCTTTTTTAGGGAGGTGGATGAGTACGTTGCCACCTACAATAAGGTGCTTTAGTGCCTCAAAGACATACACTCGCAGTGCTCTGTTTTCTATTTCACCCATTACTTCACGTTCAATGAGTGCCAAGCCCTGCTCTATCTCTGCTCTTAACTGTCCTTCTCCGTCTAATTCAGACTTTGTTTTGGTGTCCATTGATAATCGAAAAAATGGACTATTGGGAGGAAATAACAATAACATTAGTTTAGAAGCTAAATTGTTTACCCCTCTAGCTCCTATACTTTGGAAAGGCTGATATAAATCTGTAGCTGAACTAAAACCCTCTGGTGTAATTAAAGCAGGTAAAGTTAATTCAGAACATTCTCTAGCTCTGTCTAAGTATATTTCCCTGTCAGTAGCAAGTTTACTATATCGCTTTGCACAGGAAATATTATCATACATATCTTAATCCTAACTGGCTATATTAACCCCTGTTCCACCTGTCATACCTCCAACAGATGATTGGGTAGGTGCAGTACGTTTAACTCTAAGTTTATCTATACCTTTCATCGCACCTCTTTGGTATTGATTAGATACTAACAGTGGGTTATTAGAATCATCTTCCATAGCTGCTATCTTTTCTTCAAAGGAAGTTTTTTGTTTATCAGCCATGTCTTTTTGTTGTTTAACAGTTTTTTTGAAATTATCTTCTGATTTTCTAGCTTGGTCATCAGCATATGTTTTAGCAACTCCTCCAGTAACTAAAGCTGCTATAATTGCTCCTTCTAATCCAGTACACATTATTCTTCCTCATCATTAGGGTTTTCAGTCCTACGTTTGAGTTCTAACAACCAGTTAACTACTGACCTTTGACCTGCTCTAAACCATACCTCTCTATCAGACCATTCTAATTTGGCTGATTCATCTGGGAATATATTGTCTAGTATTTCAATTAGCTGAACTACGTTTGTAGGTAAACTTATTACTTCTATGTTATTGTCTGACATTTTAAGTCCTCTTATATGCACCCAATTATTCGCATTCTTTCTGTCCTGTTTCAGGATTTATGTAACACGCTTCTGCTTTTTCTTTTTCTTCTTTTACTTCGTTTAATATTCCATACCTTTTTCCATCGGCACGGAAGGTAGTAATCCCCTTGCATCCTGATTTCCAAGCATCATAGTATAAGGTTTTAAATTCATCGTAAGTTACATCAGAACCCACATTACAAGTCTTAGAAACTGCACTGTCTATATACTTAGAAGTAAGTGCTAAAACATTTAAGTGGTCTTGTGCAGATATTTCATTTGCAGTCCTACCATGTACACCCATTGTGTAGGCATAATCCTCAACTCTCTGTACCTCATGTCCATCAAACTGTTGGATAGTCCTGTCGTAGTACAAAGAGAATGGTGGTTCTATACCTGAAGAAACATTATCGGCAGTCAATGAGATTGTCCCTGTAGGAGCAATAGAAGTCAGATGTGAGTTTCTGATACCCTGCTTCTCAATCATTTCCTGAACCCAATCACTCAAGGTAGAAACAAACTTCCCCTTCATGTACTGGTATTGGTCATATAAAGGAAAAGCACCTTTCTCTGACGCTAAGTCTGATGAGGCTGCATAGGAATAATCTCTCAGTGTCTGAAGTACTTCTTCTGTGAATGACATAAACTCTGGAGAGGCATAAGGCTTACCACACATTTCTGCAGCATTAGCCAAACCTGTAATACCAAGCCCCATCCTACGCTTGTTCTTAGCTTCCTGCTCCTGCTCTGGTAGAGGGTAAATGGTTCTGTCTATGACATTATCCATCGCTCTGACCACTGTGTAGATGTCCCCAGTAAACAGACCAAAGTTGAATTTTTTGTCTGTTACGTATTTTGTCAGATTGAATGACCCAAGTAGACACGCACCAAAGGGTGGTAGAGGCTGTTCCCCACAGGGATTGGTAGCTTCTATAGTTTCACAGTAATAAAGGTTGTTCTTCTTGTTTATGGTATCAATGAATAAAACCCCAGGTTCTGCCCAGTCCCATGTGCTCCTCATAATCATGTCCCAGAGAGCCACAGGGTCTACTTCCTTGTAAACTTTACCTTCATACTTCAAGGGAAAAGGTGTCTTGTTTTCTAGACATTCCATGAACTCATCAGTAACTCCTACAGAGATGTTGAAGCCTGTTAGAGATGAACCATCGTTCTTTGCAGTAATAAACTGCTCAATGTCAGGATGGTCAACCCTCAATACTCCCATCTGTGCTCCTCTCCTGTGACCAGAAGAAGCTATAGTCTGACAGATAGAGTCATAGATATTCATAAAAGACACTGCCCCTGAAGCTCTACTGTCTAGGGATTTGATTCGGTCACCTCTAGGTCTAAGCCTACTGAAATCATATCCGATACCTCCACCTCTCCTCATGGTTTCTGCAGCCTGTGTAGCTCTGCCCATAATGGAGTCCATAGAGTCATCAATAACCCCTGAGACAAAACAGTTGTAGGCAGTGGTTTGTCTAGCTGCTCCCATAGCATTTTGTACTCTACCTGCAGGGAGAAACCTCATACTTCTGAGGACATCTTTAAAATCCTCAAAATGCATAGGAGTATCTTTTAGTGAACTGGCAATCCTTACAATTTTACTGTAGAAGTCTTCACCTGTTTGTCTGTATTTCTGTGAATCTATTTCCTCAGAAATTGGTAAAGTCATGCCATAGTTCATAGTGAATTCTCCTGTTCATATTTAATTAAAAAATCTATATACTGTCTTGCTTTCTTTAAGTCAGCTATTCCGTTCTTGTCTCTCCATCTCATTACATACTTAACTACATTACCTTCACAAAAATCTAACTGGTTCTGCATAATAAATGTGATGGGTTCTATCTTCCATTTGTTGTAGTGTTGAGGGTCAATTCCATCTACATAATCGTTTACATCTTCATCATTCATTTTGCACTCCATAGTATTGGTTTCTTGTTTACATCATCCCAATCACTAGACCTTAGAATTCTTGCTAGTCTAGCTTGTGTAAGGGCTTCTTCTTCTGTGTACCCTGCTTTTATGTAAGCAGTAATTACACTGTCCCATGTAGGTGTTTTAAGTATCTCAGCAGCTCTCTTAGCCCCTACACCTTTTAGTCCACCATATCCATCAGTAGAGTCACCAACTAATGTCTGGTATAAATGGTTATAGTCAGCTTCCTTTTGGCTTATAGTAAGAAGCTCCCCACTTCTCCAAAGGAAAGAAGGTATAGTCATTAAGTCCTTATCTTCTGAAACGATAATTGCTTCTTTGCCATACTTATCAGAAGTAGCTAGAATACCTAGAACATCATCAGCTTCTAGACCTGACCATTGTTCTGATGGGTACTCTCCCTGTATCCATTCTTTTAATGGCTTGTAACAGATAGGTTTTCTCTTACCTTTCCTGCTTGCCTTGTATTCTGGATAGATACTTTTTCTAAAGTTATCCTTGTCACTGAAACAAAAAACTAAATCTTCTGTACCAGTCATTTCCTGAAGGTTTTCAAGATATTGTAGGATTAACTGCTTTGCTTCTTTTGCATCTGACCATAGTGACCAAACGTCATCTCCCCAATCGACTTCATGTTCTACAGTAGAGGAGTATTGATATAGAACAATGTCACCATCTATAAGTAACGTGTTAGGCATTAGTTCCTCCAGTGGATAGTTGTTTATATAATTTTAGAGTGTCAGTGGAGAACAACTTAGATAGGTTTACTAAATACATCTTTGATGCATAGTTATCACCTCCATTTACCACTCTGTGCTTGTCTAGTTTTTCTACAATTTTTTTAAGATTTTTAGTAGAAAATACTAAAGTACAGTAAACATCATCATCGACAGCTAAGTTATGAAACCAATAGTCTGACTCTGTAGCATTAATGCCAGATGGTTTACCATAGCTTTCAAATTCTATTGCAATGTTTCCTGTAGAAGTCCACATCCCACGCTCAGTTTTTACTTCAATCTTTTTACCTTGAAGCATTTCTGCAATCTTATCTTCATGCATCTGTCCGTAGGCTAAATCTAAATCAAATTTCTTTCTATTATTTTTAGTGGGTTTCAGCCCAGTTGTTTCCGACTTTATATTCTCCAGTGAGTTCACATCGAACTCTGAAGAAATGTCCTGCCCTACCGATACTTTGTACTGCGAGTTTTCCGACATTGGCTTCCATACCTCCCTTTACTTCAAGTTGAATTTCATCATGTACCCAAGAGACAAGTTTACAGTGTTCGTGTAGATTAGTTTCATGTAGTGACTTGTTAAATTCTCTTATCCATTGTTTACAAATTAACGCACCTGCAGATTGCAGGAGTGTATTTAGGGCTGCATACTCTGCCCTCACTCGTACTCGTCTTCCATCCAGACCAATCAAATAACCTTTCTTTGATGCAGTCTGTACACCTTCAATTAAAGTATTTAAGGCAGGTAAGGATTTAAGGAAACGCTTCTTTAGTACTGCACCTTCCTTTGCTCCTTTACCAATTATACTTCCTATCTTTTCTGCTCCTGCTCCGTAGAGGAAGCCATAGATGAAGGTCTTAGCCTGAGAACGGCTTGGTAGGTTTGCAGCTTCTTGATTGGCAGTATGAACATCTCCATTAACCACAGTCTCTGCATATGCCCCTCCATCATATCTAGCCATGTAGTGAGCCAGACATCTAAGCTCTAAGCCTGAGACATCAACTCCTACAAGCTTGTTCCCTTGTGAGACTGTGAAGAGTTGTCTACAGGCTTTCCCATAAGGAACTCCCACAGCAGGGACTTGTGCCACATTAGGAAAGGCATGAGTGGCTCTACCAGTAACAGCCCCATTAGTGTTAACACTTCCATGTATCCGTCCATTCTTTTCCACCTTTAGCCATGCTTGGTTGCCATCACCTAGCTGCCCCAAGCGTTTGATTAATGTGTAGTACTCCACCAACAGTTTGGCTTCTGGGTACTGCAGTTTTGACAAGACTTCTTCATCCACCTTGGGCTTGCCATCGTTAGTAAAGTCTTTAGGCTTCCATCCTCTAATAGTTTTTAGCCTGTTAGCAACATGGTCACGACTGGCAGGATTGAACTCCATAAGTTTGACCTTATGAGTAGGAACACCCTTCTCGTAACCAAACTTCTTGGAATTAACTTTTGGAGTGAACGGAGTTTTTACTTCCCAGTCTGGAAACACAGACCTAAGTTCCTTTTCTATCTCAAGCTTCCTAGCTGACAGTTTAGCGTAGAGAAGCCCTGCAGATTTCTTGTCGAAAGCAAAACCATTTACCTCTTGTTGATAAATAATCTCAGCTATGTCGTGCTCCAACTCTATGGATTTCTCAGAATAATTTCTTTCTAAAATTTTTTGCCATAAAGTATTTGTTACCTCACAGTCCTGAAAGCAATACGTCATCATTTCATCAGAGTACTCCTCCCAACCTGCATCATAGTCATCCTTGTAGTTTCCTATTCGGTGACCCCATGCTCTGAGGCTGTGAGAACCTACAAGTTTTGTAGGAAAGTAGTTGAAATTTTTCCTATTGAAATCACTTTGCTTTATGTCTGCCCAAATAAGTCGAGTGCAAACAAGTGTATCTCTTACTAGTCCTTTAGGTTCAAACTTCCCTAACTTCTGTAACACTGGAATGTCATACTTGATGATGTTGTGTCCAACAATCAGTTCAGCTTCTTCAAGTTTAGGCACAGCTTCAGACCAGACACCATTTCCTGTGTATCCAGTAATCTCTCCTGTATCTATGTTCTTCAGTGCCAAACAGTGAACTTTAGTAACATCATCAAGCAGTCCATCAGTCTCTATATCAAAGACATATTTATTCATGTGCAGCTTTCCCTTAATATTTGCCCATATCACATATCAAATCAGTTAAACTAGGTGCTTCGTAGTTCTTACCCTTCAAGACTTTTCCCTGCTCATTCTTCACAGGTTTGCCATCTTCAAGTTTGCTCATGTTGGAGCTGTGAATCCTGTTGAATGCAGGAGTGATTGGTAAACCAAATGTTACAGTAAAACCTGAAACAACATACTGAAGGTCACAAAGCTCTTTGAGTATTTGAGTCTTGGTAACAAAAGATACTGAGCCTTTGTTAGTACACTCCTCTATAGCAATCTTTACTTCATCTTTTAGCTCATTCATCTCTTCTTCGATAAGAGCCATTCGCAACCTTAAAAGGTCTGCTGTGTATTCAACATTAATGGGTTGCCCCATAGCTTTTTGAAACTCATGCACTTTGTCTTCACTTGTTACATATCTCATTTGCATTAAAACTCCTCTAATGGTTGCTCGTTGAAATCTGGATTACACTCATGCAATCGACTTGTCAGTGGATTGTATTGGACATGACAACATATGCCTGTCTCCCCACTAAATCGGTTCTTTAGTATTCTGACCTGAGTTCTGTTAGCTGCGTCACCTTGTTGGTTTCTCTCTAAGCCAATCACCATGTCAGACAGTTGGGCAATAGCGTGACTGCCTCTGAGTTGTGACAGTGACGTTACTGCTCCTTCCTCATGTCCTTTGTTTCCCTCAGGTCTTTTCAGGTGTGATACCAGTATCAATCCGACACCAGTTTCCTGAACTAGAGTTCTGAGTGAAGTCATAGCGTTATCTATAAGTCTTCTTTCATCCCCATCCCCAAGACCAGAAACCACAATGGAAATATGGTCAAGAATAATCCAAGAACACTCTTCGCCTTGAGAAAGGTAACGTATTCTGGAGAGGAGATTGTCGAGAGAAGTGCTGCCAAAGCTATCGTAGAAAAATACCCTGCCGTTACCGATACAATTGTTATACGCATCCAGAAGCTCAGACTCTTCAACAGATACAGACCCAAGATGTAAAGGTTTATTGAGGTGAAGTCCCATAAGACCCAGTGCAGTTCTCTTAACTGTCTCTTCCAACATAATAAAACCAACTTTCTCTCCCTTCTGGATTAGGTTGTACCCAATCTCTCTGACGAAAGCTGACTTACCAATACCAGAACCTGCAGTGATAGTAGTGAGTTCTGACTTCCTCAAGCCATGAGTTTTTTCATTCATGCCATCAAAAGGGTAATCGACACTGTGAACCAACTCTTGTTTAGAGATTAGACTCCAGATGTCATCACCATTGACGATACCATCAGGTCTATAAGTCTTGGCTTCCCATATCGAACTAATGAGTTCTGATATTTTACCTTGCTGTACCATCTCGTTTGCATCTTTGAGAGGTAGCCTTGCAATCTTTGCTTTACCTGTGCTGAGTACTGCTGCACAAGCTTGGGCTGCTCTTTGACCTGCTTCATCCATGTCGAACATAAAGACTACAGTTTCAAACTTCTCTAACCACTCCAGAGATTTCTGTATGTCTCGCTTTGCTCCTTGTGCTCCATTCTTGACAGACACACAAGCCCACTTGTTTTGTTGAGCCATAGATACTGAGAGGCAATCAATCTCACCTTCAGTTACCACAATCATCTTACCTCCATCTCTCCATAGCCACTGACCATAGAGTCCTGAAGGCTCACCTATCCAATGGAAAGTCTTGCTAGGTGTTCTAATTTTTTGGGCAAAAACCTTTCCGTCTTGGTAGTAGTTAGCAATTTGACATTTCTTTCCGTTGTGTTCGCCAATCTGGTAGTCAAACTTCTGGCAGGTTTCCAAGTTAATACCTCTTTTCGCCAAAGGTTTGACTTCCCCTTCCTTGAATATAGTTTCTTGCTCCTCACTATCCTCTGACGATACTGAGGTGAAACCAAATTTTTCGCTACTGGGTTGCGTTGATTCCATTCCTTCTTCTTTCTCATAATAACCACATCCAAAACAATAGCCGTGACCATCAGAGTATCTTCCAAGGTTATCCCTAGAACCACACTTAGGACACGGCTCATGTCGAACACAAACAGAGTTACTTTCTGTTAGCATTCCATTCTCCTACGTTAAAAGAAGGACACGCTTTTGATGAAACATCATTATGTCCAATCACATCAACACCAGAATATTTTTCTTCAAGCATATCGACAGTAGTTTCTAATGTAATCCACTGCTCATCTGTGAAGTTGTCTTCAGGTTTCATGTTCTCGTCAACTCCTCCCACCATGCAGATTCCTACTGAACTTGCATTGTGACCTTTGGCATGAGCACCAACATCTTCAATGCCTCTGCCTTCTTCAAGTTGACCATTACGTTTAATGACATAGTGATAACCAATTTTTAGCCATCCTCTTTCTCTATGCCACCTGTCAATATCTGATGCACCTATATCCATCGTTGGCTTAGTTGCCGAACAATGAATAATAACTTTTTCTGTTCTATTTCTTTTTGCCATTATATAACTTTTTGACTGCCTCCATCTGTTTGGGTTTGGGTTTTTCATGAAGCCAACTGGCAGGGATGCTTTTATCTGCATAGTTATATCCAAATCTTTCACACCACATCCCATAAGTTGTCTTCGATTTCTTACCAATCTTTGTTCTCGAATTACTGAAAACAAATCTGATATCTAAATAAGGATTTTGGTTTTTAATAAGTTTATGTTTAGACCTGTCAGAACTGAGAAACTGTCCTTTAGTCTCTACAATTATTCCGTTAGGTAATACAAAGTCTGGTTTGTACTTACTGGTAGGCTTCCTATACTCCACCCAACCTGGAGGTTCATACATAAACTTGACTCCAAGTTGGGTTAATTCATCAGCAATTTTTTCCTCTAAACCACTTCTATACCTGTTATGTTTAAAAGTCTTCTTCATCTGCAAATACTAACTCAGAAGACTCCTGTTCCTCTGCTACATATCCATCAGTTTTATCAAAACCAAAGGACGAACCATCAGAACCTCCTCCCTTGACCAGTTCAATTACTTGGACTGCCTTGAGTCTAAGTGTTACTCCTGCACCTACTGCAGCTACATAAAATGGTACTAAGTCTGCTGACACACGCAGAGTTGAACCACCCCAAATACTGTCAAGTCCTTTAATAATTTTTCCTTGAGAATCAAATATCTTTGGACTCATTTCGATGGTTCTTCCATCTTTAGTAGTTATCTTTGCCTTCATCTTAAACTTGAAAACATAACGATTAGTTTTGTTACCATCTTCGTCAGTTTCGATGAAGTAAGGTAGTTCTGCTTCCTTGGCTTTTTTACCTTCAGGAATCATTTCCTTGGCTTGTTCCAAAGATGAATTTATTTTTTCGATAATAGGTGTAGCTTCATCTTCAGATAAAGAAAGACTCACCTTATACTCACCAACAGGATTAAACTTTGTGTCAGGGTTAATCAAGTGAGGGTAAATCGCTACTCCAGAGGGAGTAACTATATTTTGAAAATTTTGTTTTGCCATTAATCTAAATCCTCCTGTTCAAAACTATTTTCCAGTATATACCCATAGGACTCTACGGCTTTAACCATGATATCTATAGGTATCGGAATGTTTAATTCCTCAAGTAAATCTAAAGTATCTTCCATAGTATTTTCTCCATAGGGCTAGACCAACAGGGCATCTGTCAGTCTAGTATGCACCCTATTAATTTGTTAGTGTATTCAATGCCTTAGTGGATTGTTAAGCAAAAAAGAAACTACTGCCTTCCACTACATCAATGTCTAGGTCACCCTTCTCAGGAGTGGCAGTAATCGCATGATGTTTATCTTCAGGAAGGATGTCCAACAGGTCATTCTTAAAGTCTTCTAAAACATCACATTGTTTATACATTTCTACAAAAGCTTTCCGTAAACACCACCATAATTCACCTGCATCTGCAGCATGAGTTCCATAACTATCGTGAACCATAGCAAAGTTATGAATACCACACTGTTGTGCTACATTAATTGTAATCATCATATGTGATGCATCAATGCTATGAACAAAGTTAGGGCTTATTCCGTTTGCCTGTCTGTTTTTATCAATTTTTCCAGTTTCTTTATAAATCATTGGTTGAAAAACTGAGCCTAACAGTTTGGTTTTAATTCGGTAGGGCTTTGTTGCTTTGTATGCCTGTAGTACTGGAAAGTTTACTGGTGTATCCCACCGAATAGGTAAACCTTCAGAACTAGCTACTCTTGATGCCTTTTGTAACCATGCCATTGCATCAGTTGCAGCATGAACTACTTCAGCTATGGAGTCCCATATAATCTTTGCAAGAAAGATAGAAGCCCTGAATGCATTGTCACCAAAAGGATGCTTATTACCTTTCTCTTTTTGTTCAACCAAGTGCTCCATTACAAAGTCAGAAAAAGAGTATTGTTTTCCACCATAAGGTAACACCATGCATGGACGTTTAGTACACCCTCTCTTCACACCAAATTCTAACCATTGTTTAGCGAAAGGTGAGTCCATAGTTTTTAATTTTTCTGTCACCTTATCGGCTACCTTCTGGTAGATGTCTTGAGGTTCATCCATAGGAATAAGATTTACCTCTTTTCCTGTAGTTGTACTTCTCAACATAGCTGCAAAATGCTGAAGACCATTACAAGAACCGTCGGCAGCAATTGGTAGATGAGAAATAAACCCTTCACCCTGTTCCATCCACCCTTGCCACTCTTTACAGAAAGCTAGGAACTGAAACGGAGAGTCAGCTTCTTTTGCCCACCACAGGTCACCTAGAGGGTCTTTGGCACATGATAGTATTCTGTCCGTATTATCTACCACCCAGTTAACTCTTTCCTCCAGAGATACCTTGTCAAACCCAAAAGTGTTTGCTCCCTGTATGGCGAGATAAGAAGCACTGTCAGAGTCAATAGGCTTACCCTCAGAGAACATGAGCAAAGCTTTACTGAAGTCAGTCCCTTGAGGATTTAGGAAGTTAGGGACTGCATAAATACGTCCTCTAAAATCCAACTGGTAGACCATATAGATTGCTTCCTCATCCTTAAACTTGTCAGCCACCTGAATTGTCTTTCTCAGGAGTAGTCGCTTGGAGTCCAGACGATTGTTCTCTGTATGGATAATCACAGCTTCCCTCTTCCAATGGGTTCTGGCTTCCTTGTTGGTAGCTATATCCAATGGCTTGACAGGGATTTCATAGTTCTCTGACGGAGGTAGACTTGGAATCTGAATGCCTGTATCCCAGATTTGCTTGAGCACATCCAAGATAAACTTGTTGACCATAAAGCCTGTCCTCTGCATCGCATTCACAGCCCCATAGACTTGAGGCATATCAAAATGTTTTAGTTCAGAGAGATACCTGTGGTTATCTGTCTTCACCAAAGTTATCTGACGAATATGATGCGTGTGGTATCCACCATCGTAAGGAGAAGTCCAGTCCTTCGGAGGAGAAACACAAGGGTAGAACTCTGGCTTCATCACTTCCTTGAACGCATCCAAGTCCTTAATGGCTTTCATGGTTTCATCTGAAGGCAACAGGAGTCTCTTCTTCTTTCCTTCCTTCATCATTATCTTATGACTCAGCAGTCCTGTGTGTTGGATTGTTAAGTCAATCAATGCATTACCTACCAAAAGTCTCTCCCTCTGTGTCCATGAAGTCCACTCATTGCCATCTCTTCTGGATGCTTCAATAAGTTTTCTTCTTTTGTAACTGTAGGAGGAACTTCTTGATTCCAAATCCTTCATGACAACATTCAGAAGGTGAGGATTGTTTTCCTCAAAAGTACGTATCCGTATTTCATCTTCCAATGCCATGCCCAGAGCTATTGAACTGGACGTATAAGCCCTCTGTCTGGTGATTTGGTTGAGTGCTACCCTCAGAGTAATAACGGCTATTACAGAGGGTTCTAGTGTTTCAATCATGACTGCACCAGTGGCTGCTTTTCCTGCTCTGCCTTCCATACAATCCTTAACGTAATCGGCAATGGCTTTCTCCAAAGCTTCCAGAGTAACACTCATTAAATACTGTCCGTATGAAGTGGTGCTCTCCTGTCCTCTGTCTGCTTTCTTGAGATTGTTCTTGTGGTATCTTGTGACACCACTCTCACGCATCTCTTTTTCCAACAATACCTGTCTGTTACTTACGTTGTATTCCATTTATAGTGTTCTCCTGTTGTGACATCCACCTTTGTATTAGTTTCCATTGGTGGATAGTGGCTTTGACATCAGCCAGATTGGTTTGTAGTATGAACTTATTCAGTAGTGGATTAAGGGACTAAGGAGATAAATTATATACCCCTAAGTCCCTCAACCTAGTAATCACCTCATAGTGAGTGTCACAATGTCACGCATTCGTCACACTCCTTGTTCCTTGATTGCTAGGCTCAAGAACCTTAACGGCTTGCTCCAAGTTTGTTGGGCAGAGATGAGCATATCGTAACGTCATCTTGAGGTCTTCATGTCCCAACCATTCCTTCACAACCTGTAAAGAAACACCTCTTTGTACTAAACGGCTTGCACAAGTATGTCGTAAACAATGAATCACAAACTGATTATCATCGTCTAGTCCCATAATTGTTTTCATCCGTTGCCATGCCCATCGCAACTTATGGTAGGGCAGTTTCATATTGCCGAATCTCCTTCTAAAAATTTCTTTTGCTCTGGAAGTAAGAACTACAGTCCTTGCTTTTCCACCTTTCGTTTCCCACAGGGTCAGTCTGTTGCCATTCAGGTCACGTAGCGAAACATGATTGTTTTCACCTACACGCATCCCTGTGTCTATGAGGAACATGAATATGTCTCTTTCATCTTCCATCCCAAGTTGAGTTAAGACTTTCCACATCACAGGCTCTTCCTCTTCAGTGACATATCTCACTCTCCCCTTGGTTTCCTGTTCCCAATCAATCATCAGCTTCTTGTCTATCCATCCCCTTGTTAGGGCAAACTTTGCAGCTTTGGATATGACACAAAGTTTCCTATTGATTGTACCATTCTGGTTACCCTTGTATTTATAGTGGGCAACAAGATTATCTACCATCTCCTCATTAAGATGAGTAAGAGGTGTGTTGACTCCGACAAAATCAATAATCTCTTTTGAAATTGCCTGAGCTTTCATTCCCCAATCTGAGTTTGTCCAGTACTTGTCTCCTGTTCGTTTCAGAAGAGAAGCAATGGTCATCTCATCAGTAGAAGTGAAGTCAGATGGTATCGGTTTGCCAAGCCTATAGCATTCCTCAACCATCTTCAGCACTTCATTGGCTTGCTTTTCGGTGGTAAAGTTCTGTCGAAACGTGATGCCCTTTTTACGAACATCAACTTGCCAACTACCACCACGCTGTCTTACTGGCATAGTTACCCCTATTTATTAATGGTTTCATATAATGAAGTGGCAAAGCGTTCTCCTTTCTTTGTCAGCTTAACCAGTTTACGTCTTCGTTCCATAGGGTCTTCATAGGCTTCTATAAGTCCATGTCCCTTTTCTTTATGTCTAGACCAATCACCAAGATAAGCCACATTACGACTTACTGAGGATTGTGCTAGACCTAGTTCCTTACCAATGTCTTGCATCTTGATTGGTAAAGGACTCTTAGCCACAACAAGAAAGACTGCTATGGTCTGTGCTTGTATTTCAGGGTCAATCCCTCTCATTTGCTCTATCGCCTTCAATAGCATGGAAATTTCTAGTTGTTGCTCCGTAGCTTTTAATCGTGTCTGCATGATGTCCTCTAGGAGTATAGATTAAACGGAATTTCCACCAATACCCATAAAACTCTCCACCAAACCACTCTGAGTGCCAATCATTCTTATTACCTCTCCAATATTCAAGATAAATCGCACCTTTGAGTGGAACAGTATAGTATCTGTATAGCATTAACACCTCCATAATATGTGCTAGTGGATGATATAATATAACACTACGCAGACAAAAATATTTGGATTACACAATTTAATAATAAAGTTCCAAGCACAATAATTACAATGGTTAGCAGTAGTGAGCACCCTTCACTCATCCTTTGCCCTCACCAGTATTTCTATAGATTTATCGTTTGTAAATTGTAGCTCTAAAGTTTCTCCAACATTAACGTGCTTCTTCCAGTCCTTGAAGGAAACACGAGGGTCACCTCTGCCTTTGGTCTTAAACAATTTGATAACTGTATCGGAAACATGAGTGAACATAGGTTTGAGGTATTGCATATCACTGTCTTCCATATGCCACTCAGCAATAAACTCTCCTTCATCCTTTCCAAAGTGCTCCATGAAGAATTGTCGTACAACCTTGTTAGCATCAATACAGGACTTGTCGTACATGGTTTGTGTAATAGTAATCATAGTCTAGTCTCCCTTTGTCTAAGTAAGGCATCAAAGCCTTCTGGTTTTGCCAACGGAACATGATAGTAAGTGTCCCACGCAATGGTCTTCCTACAGTTCTTCTTCTGGTCAAAGATAGGTGTCTTGGTCTGCCCAAGTAGTTCAGCTAACTCTAGACAGTTCTTCTGACTCTCAAAGGTAATCATGTGGTGAATCATTTGGTCACTCATTATGTCAGGCTGAGTGATGAGCCAGAGAGTGTAGAAGACAGATTTAACAGTCATTCTTGTAACCTAATGGCTTGGTTCATAAAGTTCTCCTTCATCAATTTTCTTTTTGTAGTCTTCTGCTAGTTTCTTAAATAGTTCTGCCTCTTTAGTATTGCCTTCCCATTCAGCGTCATATTGTTTTTGTCTGGTTTCTTTATAGGCAACTGTGAGGTCTGTTAGTATTCTGCTTATGTCACGTTCATGAATCATATAAACTGCTCCGATAAAATAGTTAAGCAATATATTATTAAAATATACAAAATTAATTCTCTGTCAACTGGACTATTCATTTTATTTATTTGACACCCCTATCTTAGTTTTGTGGTAAATTGTAGAAATAAAAGAAAGAAGAAAAAGTGGGGACGGAACATGATAGTAGCTGACACCCTTCTGCACGATTTGAAGTCCAGTTGATAATGATTCTCATTTGCAAGTAGATTTTAGACACAAAAAAACCTTACTAAAATTAATCAGTAAGGCTCTTTTAAATTAGATGTATTAGTGGATAGTTGAAGCTAATTTAAATCAGTGAGTATTATTTCACCTGAACTAATTTTCTTTTCTATTTCTTTAGTTGTCATATTTAAATATTTATTTCGATATCTTGAGGTAGTCACTGAATAATCATACCTGTTTTTATCTAGATAAATATTTCCTTCGTTATCTCTTTTAGCAATAATTGTTTGATAACTCTGAAAATATTGTGCTTCCTCAGTCCAGATTAAAAATTGATTGGCAACTTTGTTTCCGTTACTGCTTGTCATGTTTGTCACTGTTGGAGCTTTCATTCTAATTCCTTTCATTAAGATTATAAAAAAATAACTACCCACTGTTTAAGTATGCCACAGTGGATAGTTAA
>Ga0181410_1000252_pt1 | contig 23670 bp, 9 predicted proteins | sample 33SPOviralmetaG_FD_130112 | JGI IMG/M metagenome (GOLD analysis project Ga0181410, IMG submission 130112) | Marine viral communities from the oligotrophic San Pedro Time Series (SPOT) site, San Pedro Channel, CA, USA - 33 SPOT_SRF_2012-06-20 | ecosystem: Environmental > Aquatic > Marine > Strait...
AATCAATCATATGTTTATTTGCTCTATTTCCTAGAAAAACTTAGAGAGCAATATTTATCAGAATTTCCCAAAGGTATTTTAGAACAAAATTTAGAAAAAGGTTTAAACGTCGATACTATTCTAAAAAGAATAAAAGATTTTTATCTGACCAAGGGAACTCCTAAAGGTATTGAATTTTACTTTAAATTTCTATTCCAAAAAACTTCAGAAATTCGTAATTATAGAGATTCTATTTTTACTCCTTCTGATGCAACTTATGAAGATAAAACAGTTGTTAGATTAGAAAATTTAGATAGTTATCCTACTTCAGATTTAATCCTTGAAAAATTCATACAGTCTGGTAAAGAATTTACAATATTTTCATATGAAAATTTATATGCTAATAATACATTATCTCTTGAGTATGAAATTTCAGACCCAACAAAATTATTACCCACAAATTTTGCCAAAATTATAAGTGAACCTAATTTAGATAAAGGTTATCTTTATGTAAATAATACTGAAGGATTTCCTAGATCTGGATTTTTGAAGTATAGAAATTTATTCATTAAATATATTTCAAAACAAACTAATTATTTTATTTGTGATGATAGTATTCAATCATTATCTGAAATTTTTGGTAGTAATTTAGATAGTACTGTAGATGAACTTGTATATGACTTAGAAACACTTTGTACATTGAAAAATGCCCCAGAATTTTATTTTTCTGTTTATAGTGGTATAGTTGATAATACAACCACAAAAAATATTGGATACGTTCCTGGAGATGTTGGAATTGTAACTAATTCATCTTTAATTGATGATCCAGTATTAACCTCATGGGTTTATAATGATGTTTTGCCTGCAAGAACAAATAATGGATTACTTTCATCAGTAACAAATGTATATTATTCCGATGAAAGTGTATTTTTAAATACATCAAAAGTTCCTTTTGCACAATATCCAGGAGATAATTCTCCATCAATACCGGAGATTGTACTTGATGATGGAAAAACAATATCGATGAGTGATCGGTATGTTAAAATTCCAAGAAAATTCAATCAAAGAAATTTTGAAAATAGAGAAAGTACATTTCGTCAATTTCCAGTTGGATTATTGATTGATGGCACTCCATTATTTAATTGGAAAAGTAATGATATTGTAACTCTTGGTAAAATAGATAAAATTGATATTCAAAATGGAGGATCTAATTTTAATGTAAGTTCTCCTCCAGCACTTAAAATTGATGCACCATCTACTACAGACGATGGTAAGCAAACGGCACAAGTAGAATTAAAAATTAATGGTCACATTGAAGAAGTTAATATTGAAGACGGTGGATCTGGATATCCTAAAAATTCCTTTATTACAATAAAAAAAAGTGTAGATAATGATCCAAACATTACATTTAGGCAAGCATTAGTTTCTTTAATTGTTGTTGGTGGTAAAATTACCAAAGTAAGAATTATTGATCCTGGTACGGGATATACTGCTCCTCCAACAGTTGAAATATCACCTAATTTGTCTACTAATCCTGCTATAATTACAGCAGTTACTGAAGGAAGTATCTATAAAGTAAATTATTTATTGGATAGTAACAACGAACCTATACAGGGTAAAAAATATACAGAAAATCCTACACATCAATTAAAAAAAGGTTTTGGTGCTACTGCAGTAGCAAATATCACAAATGGCAAATTAAGTAATGTTTCTTTAATAAATCCTGGACAAGAATACAATTCACCACCAAAAATTAATATTATAGATAAATCTGGTTCTGGAATTGGTGCAAAAGTTATTTGTAAAATTGATAGTAATAAAAAAGTAACTGAATTTGCTATAATCAATCCTGGTATCAACTATGACAAAAATAGAACTGTCGTAGAGATTATTGAATCTGGCGGCGGAGAGGTTATCAATTTTAACACTCAAACCTGGACACCAAATAATAATTATAAATTAAGTCAAGAAATCAATAATGATGGTTCATATTTAGAACCAATAATAAATGAAACTTCTAATACAATTAGTTATAATATTTTAGGAGTTCCGACTAATTTAAAATACCATAATAAGGTCGATAATACTTATCAATCAGTAAATTTTGAAGAAACTTCCAATCAACAACATTCTCCTATAATTGGTTGGGCATTCGATGGGTCACCAATTTATGGTCCGTTTGGGTATAGACAATCCTTAAATGCTGGATCTGATATTGTTAGAATGACTAGTGGATATCGTAAAAAAAATAATTTTGAAAGTATTAGGGATTTAGTTGGCACAGACGAAAGAATTAATCTTGGCAATAAGGAAAAAGGGTACTTTGAAGAAGATTGGGAATGGTTTCCAGATCCTACAAATTTAGATCAACAAAATGGTAGATTTTGCGTAACTCCAGAATTTCCAGAAGGAGTTTATGCATATTTTTCTACTATTGAAGTTAGTGGTGTAGAAAAAAATAAAGGTGGATTTCCATATTTTATTGGAAGCAAATATAGAGGAAGTACTTTTAATGAATTTAATAATAAAGAAACTCGTATTTTAACAGAAGATAATTTAACTAAGTATGTAAGTCTAAATGATACAATATCAAATAGACCTGTAGATTCTGGAATATTTTTAGTTGAATCTATTCCAGAATCTACAGATTCTAAATTATCGTCGATTCAAGTTACAAGTGGTGGAGATTTATATAAAATTGGAGATAACGTAGTATTTGATAACACTTTAACTAAAGGATTTGATGCATCCGCAAATGTTACTATTTTGAAAGGTAGAAACATTACCAATACTTCAAAACAACTTTATGATTATGTCGAATATAAAAAAGAAAGTTCGACTATAACTGAAAATACAATTTTTAAAACTATTGATGGTTATGAAGGAAGTGTATTTAACGTAGATCGTAATAAAAAACAAATTTACCTTCTTAGAAGTTCTGGTTCTACTTCGACAATTAATAAAGGTTCTGAAATTTTTGATGATCAGAATTTAACCGATACTGCAATTTTTTCTAAACTAACTGAAGATGTTACTACAAATTCATTTACAACTACTTTAAATGGTGATATTGATGATATACAATCATTAATTACCGTATCTAATTCTGCTAACATTTCTGTAGGTGATTATTTAAAAATTGGTCAAGAATATTTAAAAGTTATTAGAATAAATTCAAATGAATTACTTGTCATTAGGGGAATTAATTCTTCATTAAAAGAAAACCATTCTAATAATGATGAAATAAAAATTTTAGATTTTATAAAATTATTCAGTTCTTCTGAGTTTGTTAGTGGCGATATTGTTAAAATTAATTCTGAACTATTTAAAATTGTTAATATTTCTGTTGATAGAGAATCTAGCATTCAAGGAATTAATATTATTGATCCAGGAAGTGGAATTTCTGCAGGAGCATATTACTTATATTTTGATGGAGTTTTGCAATTAAATGGAAGTGCTAACAACACCACAGTTGCTGTTGCGAATGGATCAGTTACTGGTTTAACTTTTGATTCAAATACTTCAATATCAGATAATCCTAATGTACAAATTGGAGATAATGCAGTATATTCATCAGCTAACTTTTTAGATGTTGACATTCGAGGTTCTAGGTATAGACATACAGTTGCTGTTGAAAGAGCAGTATTTAGTGTAACTGCATCTCATGACTCTGGTGATAGTGTGATAAAACAAAACTTCACTAATGCAATAGTAAAGAAATTTGATGCCGAAAGAATTTTAACTACTATTGGAGCATCAAATAATTTACTTTCATCTGAAGACGAAGTATTTGTTTCGGCATCTTTGAAATCCGAAATTGTTAAAGAGATTACTAATCCCTCTGACGTTATCACTATAGATGGTGATAGTAATGTTAATAGTTTAGATTTTTATGAAGGTTATTCCTATATTTTCAATACTGTAGATTTACGAGTTGATTTTTTTGGAATTTCAATTGACGATGATAATAATATTGTTCCAGGAAGAAAATATTTTGATATTGATATTCAAGAAAAATTTAATGTTAACGAATTAGAACAATTTATAATTAACCCCAAGGCATCAGATTTAACACAGTATTATCTAATACTTAAATACACAAAGTCAGATAATACAACGATTACAAAGAATATACTAATAAACACTATTAGTGAACCCATAAATGGCGAATATTCGGTACTTCGTTCTACAACTAATGATTTTACAATATATACCGAAGTTGATCCTGGTGATAATTTTATTAGTAACTATAATTCAACCAATTTATCATACACTACTAATTCTTCTACTGCAAAAGGACCAATTAGTTTTGTGACTTTAACTTCTGGAGGATTTTCATATATTACTCCACCTGGGATTAATTCAATTGAATCAACTGAAGGAGTTGGTGCAATTTTGGCTCCAATAACAAATAGTATTGGAATTATTAATAAAATTCAGAAGAAATTTTCTGGATATGGTTTTACTTCAGACTTTAGACAAAAACCAATTATTCAATTCCCACAAATTTTACAAATAAGTAACATATTTACTGTTACCTCAGTAAATCTTACTTCTGGAGGTCAAAATTATCTGTTTACTCCAAGAATTGTTGTAAGTGGAGGTGGATTGGCAGATAACGATGATTCTCATGCTAGAATTTCTGCAATTTTTGCAAAAAATGGAATTAGAAATATTTTGTCTTTAGATGTAGAATTTGAAGGGATGGGGTACTTAACTGCACCAAATATTAATATCGAAAAATATTATTTTATGAACTCTTTGAGTGGAGTAGGCGCTGATACTGTATTAACATTCAAATTTCCATTCAATCAGTATATTTTACAGGATGATAAATTCAAAGTACGGGGATATTATATTAATAATGGCGTTGAAGTATTTGCTGATAGTGGAACTTATCTTGTAAATCTATTGACAACTGGAATTACTTGTAGACTAGCAGGTTCTGTAGACAATTTAGATCCAAGAGATACCGGAGATTTAAGTAATCTTCCTTCAAATATCTCAATTAACAGATGGGAATTTATTTCAGAAAGTAGAGTTGCTAATGCCACTGCAATTATAACAAAATCAACCTTCAAAGGTTCTGAAAAAATTATATTTAATGAGGATAAAAATAAATTTGGATTTGTAGCATCTTCATTTGGATGGCAACCTTCAAATTCAACTTTACGTATTGAAAGATTTAATTATCAATTTAAAATTGGAGATACTTTATTTGGAGAAAATAGTAAATCTTTTGGTAGAGTTACTAGTATTGAAGGTTCCTTGTCCGAAGGAACACTTGGTGTAGCTATATTTAAACCAAAAAATTTCCTAACAGAAAACTCTTTTCTTGGATCAAACTTTGAAAAAATACAAGATAGTTTTAAATACCAAAGATTTTCTTACGAGATTGGTGTAGATACTCCTTTTAGTACGTGGAAAGAAAATTATAAAGAAGTAGTCCATCCTGCTGGTTATAATTTATTTGCCAGAGCAAAAATTGAAACTGATATCAGAATTGGTGATCCAAAAATCAAGACTGAAACTATTTCGTTAGTTGCTACAAATATTGCACAAGAAATTTCTCTTAGAAGAAAATATAATTATCTTGTTACAAGGAATGTAGGAAATGAAGAAGTTCAAATTTTAAATAAAAAACTTACAGACGTTAAAGAAACATCCAAAGCAATCGTTGCTGTTTTTGAAGATATATCAGATCAATTTAATGATTTAAGCACTTCTTTTTTTCTTAAAGCAGTTGATCCATTAGAACCTAGAAAAGATAATGAAGTTAACTATATTCAAGATTATGATGTAGATCAAATGGTAATTATTCTTGATAATGTAATTCAAACATATGGTTCCTCATGGTTTGTTACTGATTCAGATAAAAATATCAGATTTACTTCAAGTCAACAACAAGGAGAACTATTACCAGATAACGAAATATTAACTTATAGAAAATTTAATGATAGTACTATAATTCATAACTATTTTGAATCAGTACAATCTGCAGGTTCTACATTTAATATTACAGATAATTCAGAAAATTCTTGGCCATCATCCACATTTACAACTATTGATCAAGATAATTATTTTGTATTTGTTGATGGCATTTGTCAAAATAATAGTTCCTTTACTATTTCAAATACCAACAATGGACAGATTGACTTTGGTTCAGAAATTTTACCTGTCGGAACTCAACTTTCTGTGAGATATGTTTCTGGGTTCTTGAAAAATGAATTTACATCTGGTTCAGTTACTGCAAATACGCCCGTAACTTTGTCAGATAAACCTTCAATACCATCTTCCAAGGATAGTTACTTTGTATTTGTAGATGGAGTTATGATGACGAGTGGGACTGATTCAATTTATGATATTGATACAAATAAAGATATTGTATTTACGACAAGTTTTGCTTATGATTCTTTAGTTGTAATTATTGATCCTTTGGGAGTTTCTTTGGATACTCAAGAAAATAACCTGACTGCCGAACAATATTTTTATAAGATTGAAGACGGTCAACTTGAGATTCCAGCAGATACTGTTATTAATCCAGAAGAATACATTCTAGATATTGCTGGTGTAGTTCAAACACCATATTTGTCCTATGATATTAGAACTAGTGGCGAAAGAAAAATTAATTTCACAGAACCACCTAGAAGATTATTAGCAGAAGAGAATGATCCAAATATAGATACCGATGATGTTTATGTCGGAAGACAATTTATAGGTGTTTTATATCAGAGGAGCGACCCAACTGGATCTGGTGGAACTACTAAAAATTACCAATTTAATGATATTAGTCAAAATATTATTCACATTAAAGAAAATTTAGACAATTTTAATATTGGAGATAATATTAGTAGAAATGATGGTGCATCGTTTGCAACAATCGTTAGAAAAAATTCTACTATTACTAAAGTTATTTCTCAATCTTCCATTGTCAATGCATCTTTTGCTCCCACTAATACTCAAATTATAACTCTCAATACACTTAAAAATATATTTGTGGGTGATAGATTAGCGTTTAATGGTGGAATTGGATTAACAAGTTCAGATGATGATGAACTTGAAATTACATCTATCGACTATGTAAATACTACAATAACTGTTCAAAACATCTCTTCAACTACACTATCAATTAACATACCAATTGATAGTGCATTTGATATTAAACATAATACTCTTGATATTTCTGACTTAGAAACAACTGTTGCTAATAGAGATGATGCATTTGTATCTGGAAGTATTATTTTAAGTGGTGCTACTAATATTCAATTAACGTCCATTACTAGTAATATTGCCAACCCTGTTGGTCTTAGATTGGACACAGGTATTGTAGAAATTCAATCAGGTAATATTACAGCAGGTGTTTTAAGTGGAAATGCAAATATAGTTAATGGAGGTTCATTATATACTACTACGCCAAACGTTAGTATTGTTGGTGGGTCTGGTAGTGGTGCTACTGCTACTGCTACTATTGCCGGTGGTATAATCACTCAAATCGCCCTCAGCGGGGGTGCAGGGTATGATGCTAACAATTTACCCACTTTAGTCATTGAAGGTCCTCCTGCTAGCGTATTAGAAGTTCCCAGTGGTGATATAGGATCTTTTAGTAATCAGGATTATATATTAATCAACGAAACTGAGATTGTAAAAGTTACTAATGTGGATACTGTCAATAATGAACTTACTATAGATAGAGGTCAATTAAGAACTGAAGTTAATAATTATTACATTAATACTACAAATATCAAAAAAGTTATTCCATATCAAATTACTGCTAACTCATTTAGAAGAGGATTTGATGGAAATAAAACTCAATTTAAACTTACTGAAGAATATCAACCAACTAATATTCCACCTAATTCTGATATATTTGTAATTGTGAATGGTGTTCAGCAAAAACTTACAGAGTCATATTCACTTTCACAATCTATTCCTAACGAAACAGAAATTAATTTTACAGAAGCACCAAAATATGGAAGTCCTTGTAATATTTTCTACCTAGGTCAGACTATATCAATACAAAATATATCTGGACAATTCAACGGTTCTAAAAAAGTATTTGAACTTAGGGATAATTTAGGTGAAATTTTTAGTTTCAATGCTGCTGATAAACCAGAAGCAAATATATCTGCAAACTTAATTATGTTTATTGATGGAGTTTATCAAATACCTTCAGTCAAGTTCACTGACAGAGAACCTGCATATTCAGAAAATTTAGCATCTTTTAAATTATTCGGCAGTATAATTGAATTTACCGCACCTCCTGCAGTTGGAGCGTCTTTTGAAGGATTTATTTACGTTGGTTCTGATGATGATTATAATAATATTGATATAGACCCACCAGTAGAATCTGGCGATATTATTTTTCAAGATAATGAACGTTCGTCGAAAGATGTTATTAATGTTATTAGTTCAACTACATTAGCAGTTACTGATAGTTTAGGTCAAATTGAAGAAACTAATGGAATTAATTTCAGACCAAATCCAGTAATTTCAAATGGGTATCAATTTACAGATCTTATACAATCAGAACCTGTAAGAGAATCATTGAGAGCAAGAAGATTATTATCTTCAAAAATTGCAACAGGATTATCGTTCCCAACAATAGGAGAGGTATTACTTACTACTCCAATTGCATCAATTGAAATTGAACCAATTGAAGATATTATTCCATTATCACCAGATTCAGGTCTTGATGAATTTACTTTTGAACTTAGGGAATCTTCAAACTTTCCAATTAGATTTTTAAATTCAAAATATACAACAGCAACCTTTGGAGCAACTGCATCTGATAATGAAACACTTAACAATGTTATCATTGGTTATGATTTACCATTTAATAATATCATTCATCTTTCAAATGGTTCTCCCACTATATTTGACAATTATTCAAATACAGAAAACGGTAATGCAATTTCTAGTCCCATTATTGAACAAATTAAAAGAATTACTTATGGTCCAACTACATATGATGAATTTGGAGCAGATGTATTGAGATGGGAACTTGATAGCGTTATATATGCAAATTCTACTGCATATAGTTTAGGAGACTTTGTTCTTGCAGGTAATAATGTCTATGAAGTAACCACTGCTGGTACTTCTGCTTCTTCTGGAGTAGGACCTACTGGTACTGGAACTGGTATTACTGATGGCACTGTAGTATTTAACTTTAAACCAGATATTGGAGGTAAACTATATCTAAAATTAGATGATACCAGTAATCCACCTCTAACAACTCATAAAATTAGAATTAAAACTATTGGAACTTCTGTATTGTATGAAAATGAAAAAGAATACTTTAAAAATAAATTAGTTCGTGCTGGAGGTAATATATATAAAGTGGTTACTGCTGGTACTTCTGCTTCTTCTGGAGTAGGACCTACTGGTACTGGAACTGGTATTACTGATGGTGATGGAACTGTAATATTTGACTATGTTGAACAAGTTCCAGTCAATGATTTTGATATTGATGACAATGATTTAATTGCAGAGTATCAAACTTTGTCTGTTAATGATAAATTTTATTATACAACTTAACACTATAAATAGTAAAAAACTGTTTCACAATGGCAGCATTATTAACCGATAGGTTCCGCGTAGTTTTAGCGGAAAATTTTAGAAGTAGAGTAGAACTTGGAGAAAATACTAATATTCAGAACGCTTTAGGTAATCCTGAAGAGTTTCCAATTAATTTATGGTTATTTTTTGCTAGATCTAGTACATGGGTCAACGAAAACGGTGATCCAGATAATCCTCCAAATCCCACAGATAACCAAGAACAAGCATTCAATTTATATGATCAAATGCTTGGATTGAAAAAAGTTGAATCTTCAAATATTAGAGGTGTTATTCGCAATAACACTTGGACTACTGGAACAGTGTATGATGTTTACAGACATGATTATGGTTCAGAAACTCAACCATATTCTAATAATTTTATTGCTGGTCGAACTTCAGAATCTAAATTATACGAAACTAATTATTACGTAGTAACTTCTGAATTTAAAATATATAAATGTTTAGATAACAACAACCAAGCAAATTCTACTATAGAACCTACATCAATTTCAAGTGCTCCATTTAAAGAAAGTGATGGGTATGTATGGAAATATATGTATAGTGTTTCTGCATCTGATTTTGAAAAATTCAAAACTGACGATTATATTCCAATTCCCACAAGTTTTATTGCTGGAAATGAAATTAATCCATCTTCAAATTTTGGAGGAGCAGTATATAATGTAATTATTGACTCCCCAGGAAGTGGTTATACTATCGATGATCTTTTTGACATAAAAGGGGATGGGACAGATGGCAAAGTTCAAGTAACTTCTGTTGATAGTAGTGGAGCAATTATTTCAGTTAGAGTTATTAATCCAGGACAATCTTATACTTTTGGTACAGTAGAACCTACTGCAAATCAAAATTCTGGAAGCAATGCTCAGATAAAAGCAATATTTTCGCCAAAAGAAGGAATTGCTAGAAATATTGCTTTAGAACTAGGAGCATACAGACTTGCATTAAATGCAAAATTCAATTCTACTGATTTTCCTTTTGAAAATGATTTTTCAGTGGTCGGATTAATATACAATCCTACGATTGACTTAAATTCGACCAGTATTGCAATTGGTACATATAAAATGAAATTGACCTCTGCATTATCATCTCCTCCAAATGATTCTAAAATTAAATGCACAAGCAGCGGTGCAACTGGTAAATTAATTCATTACGAACAAGTAGGTAGTGAATATTTTATTTGGTATACTCAAGAAAATATTTTTGATTATGGAATAGATTCTAATAATAACAAAATACCATTTGAACTTGGAGATTCAATCATTATTGACGGTACTAATTTAACTTCTTCGATAAGTACAAATTCTGGATCTATTTCTCAACCCGAAATAACAAGAGGGTCGGGAGAAATCATCTACATAGATAATAGAAATGCAATCACAAGAGCATCGGATCAGTCAGAAGATTTTAAAATTATATTAGAGTTCTAAAATGCCCCAATCAACAAATTTTAATACACCTCCTTATTTTGAGGATTTTAATCCAGACGATAATTTTCATAAGGTATTATTCAAACCCGGTGTTCCTCTTCAAGCAAGAGAGTTAACAACAGCACAATCTATTCTTCAAGATCAAATTGAAAAATTTGGTTCTAGCATCTATAAAGAAGGTGCTATGGTTATTCCAGGTCAAATTGGATTTGATTTATATAACTATTCAGTTCTGATTGAAGATGAATATTTTGGATTACCTTCATCTGAATTGGTGGATTTTATTGTTGGTAAGACTATCACGGGGCAAAGTTCTGGTGTTACTGCAAAAGTTGTAAATGCAATTACAGCAGAACAGTCGGAAAAGGGGTATACAACACTTTTTATTAAATATATTTCGGCATCTAATACTAACGAAGACTCTAAATTTACTGACGATGAAATTTTAATATCTAATGAGTCTTTTAGTATTGGAAATACTGTAATCTCAGAAAACACTGATTTTGCAAAATGCATTACTGAAAATTCAACTAATGTAGGTTCTTCTGCAAAAATTACCCCAGGAATATACTATGCTAAAGGGCATTTTATTTCTGTAAAGGAGCAAGAAATTATTCTTGATCAGTTTGGAACAAATCCTTCATATAAAATTGGGTTACAAGTATTAGAAACTATTGTTAGTTCTGCATCTGATGACAGTTTGAATGATCCTTCACAAGGATATTCTAATTTTGCTGCTCCAGGAGCAGATAGATTTAAATTAGATGCAAAATTAGTAAAAAAATCTATTTCAGATGATAGCGTAACTGATTTTATTGAACTTCTGCGTCTTGATGATGGAAAATTATTAGAAATTGTCACAGAAGATTCTAATCAAGTTGACAGAACTCTAGAAAATACTCTTGCAAGAAGAACATATGATGAATCTGGAGACTATGAAGTAGAACCTTTTACTTTTAGTTTAGAAGAATGTTTAAATACTGGTATCAATAATGGTGTATTTGAACCATTATCTACTACTGATGATGGTAATGTTGCGTCTAAAGATTTATTTGAAGTTGTTGCAAGTGCTGGTAAATCTTATGTTCGTGGATTTGAAATTAAAAACATTTCAAATAATTATATTGATGTTGAAAAATCAAGAGAGTTTAAGGAAGAAACTGATGTAATTACTACTACAAATTTTAATGGTTTTACCATAACTTTTAGTGCTGTCGTATCATATGCTGATATAGATGCTACTATAGCAAATAATGATAGAGTAGTTCAACTAAGGGACGACACTAGTCCTATAGGATATGCAAAATTAATTTCGGTGGATGGTGATGAAATTAAAGTCTATGCAATAACCTTTTTAACATCTGATAAAAAATTATCAGATTTGAGAAAGGTGCAAATTGGTGCAAGTTATAATTTTGAAATTAATGTAGCATCTGGTGGTACTGCCTATGTTGTTACTAGTACAGGAGGTAGAACATCTGGTTCATTTGCACCATTAATAGAAGATAGAGTAATTAAAACTGTAGAAGATGTAACTTTATATGACATTAAAGGTTTTGCAACTGGTGCTTTCGTGGGTGGTGTAGTAACACTTCCTGGAGTTAAATTTAACTCCAACACTTTTGCAGAATATGAATTTATATTTGATGGAAGTCCTACAGTTGGAGGAAGTGCTTCGGTACAGGTAGATTTAGTAGCAGAAACTATTGTCATTGATATTGATGACGATAGTTTTGATGGTGCTTTTTATGTGTTTGGCCCACAAACCATTTCAAGTCCAACAGAAACATTAATATCTCATGATAAAATGAGAGTAATAAAACTTGAAAATGTACCTACTAATTATGAATACGACAATGAAAAATTATCTTTAGGTCGTACTAAAGTATCAAAAATTCATGGTGTATATACTGGAATTGAAACTTCGGTAGATGATATATTTCCAAACATATTATTAACGACTTCTCCTAATTTTTTGCCTGGAGAAATTATTGTTGGTGCAGATAGTTCTGCTAAGGCAAAAGTTATTAATATTACTGGCAATAAAGTATATTTTGTGTATGAGTCTGATACAATTTTCAGTGCTGGAGAAACAATCAAAAGCATGAAAAGTAATTTAGAAGCAAATATTGCTCCTGTTGATACTAATAATCCTGTCCCAGTAAAAGAAGGCAAACCAAATAAAATATCAAAATTTAGATTAGATATAGGACAGACACCAAATTCTTTTGAGTATTCTAGTATTGTAAAGAATAATTTATCATTTGTAATACCTCCAACTGGTAATACTAGTGGAATTGGTAGTGTTGCATATGCAAATTCTACTGCATATGCTTTAGGAGATTTTGTTCTTGTAGGTAATAATGTATATAAAGTAGCCACTGCTGGTACTTCTGCTGCTTCTGGAGCAGGACCTACTGGAACAGGATCTAATATTACTGATGGAACAGTTGTATTTGACTTTGAAATTGAAGAAAAACCCAATTATATTTGGGTGGTTTTTGATGAATTTGTAGATACTGTCAGTGGAACTTTTTCCACAGCAAATTCATATTACAATTCAGATTTTGATGATATTCCTTCATATAAATTTAGAGGACAAAAATATTATCTAAGTGATTTAATTGATTTTAGAATTAATCAAACTCCATTCACTACTGGATCAGGAACAATTGCTCAACCATTTTCAATTGATACTGCTTCGTTAGTTTCAAATACAAATTTATTTAATTTTGGTAATAGTAATTATATAAATCTACCAACCAACCAAGTTCTTGCATCTGGATACTCTATAACTAAAAAAATTGAATATTATTTATCTAAAGTAACTGAAATTTACCTATCCAGTGATGGGGAATTTGTAACTAAAGATCGAATAGAATCCAATGCGGAGGACGGATCTCTTGATATTAATAATTGCATGAGATTGTTAACGTTGTCAATTCCTGCATACACTCGTAATTTGGGTGATGTAAGACTTGAAAGAACTACAAACAAACGTTATACAATGAAAGATATTGGCAATCTAGAGAATAGATTGGATAACGTAGAGTACTATACTCAATTGAGTTTATTGGAGACTGACACTGCAAATTTATTTATCCCAGATAGTGGAAATTTAAATCGTTTAAAAAATGGTTTTGTTGTTGATAACTTTACTAGTCATGATTTAGGAGATTCTGAAAATCCTAGTTATAGATGTTCTATTGATGCAGAATTAGGAGAATTAAGATCACCACATTATACAACTAATATTCCCCTAGCATTAAAAAATATTGAGAATGTAAATAAAATTAAGAATAATTTTTTAATGCTAGATTATAGCGACAAAGCAATTGTTACTCAACCCTTTGCTTCTGGGGTAGAAAATGTCAATCCTTTTGCTATCATATCTTGGGTTGGAGATCTTAAGTGTCAACCAGCAGTTGATGACTGGGTTGATGTTATAAGAATACCAGAAAGAACTACTATTGTTGAAGGTGATTTTATTGCTCAGGCAAGATTTTTTGGCGTTTCTAATTTGAGAAACGGTGGATTTGGTAGAACTGAATGGAATAATTGGAGAACGCAATGGACATCTAGAAGTAGTAGAACCGTTCGTACTAGAGAATTTCTACAACCAGGCAGGAATCGTAATAGAAATGTAGATACTACTACTAGGACAACTACAACTAGACTTACTAGATCTGGTGTTAGAGCTAGAGTTACTCCCAGACTTGATAGAACAGTTTTAGGTGATAGGATAATAGATGTTAAATATGCTAGATTTAAACGTTCTAGAAATATTAGATTCAACTCTTCTAAATTAAAACCATTTGTTCAAGTATATCCTTTCATTGAAGGAAAGGACGTTTCAACTCTCGCAACTCCAAAAATTGTTGAAATTGAAATGATAAGTGGAGAATTTAATCCAGGAGAAGATGTTCAATTAGTTAGAACTTCAAAAAATAGAGGCAGAAGGTTTAGAGCATCAGTTGTTGCCCCAAACAATTATCCTACTGTGGATCCTAACGCTGAACGGGGAATTACTATCAATCCGTATACAAGAAAACCAATGGAGACAGAGTATACAAGTAATTCTACTATTTTAAATTTTAATGTTATCAAATCTGCTGGATATAACAACAGTAATAAATCTTGGAATATTGATAACGGTCAAGGAGGTTATTTAATTAAAAATGATAGAGTTATTGGGTTGGAGTCTGGAGCAGTAGCAAAAGTAACAAATAAAAGATTTGTTACTACACAAAATGGTGAGTTAATTGCAGGAATTTTCTTCCCAGATCCTTCAGTAGAAGGTAATCTACGTTGGAAAACAGGGGAATCTATTGTAAAAGTTTCAGATTCTCCTACAAATTCAAGAATTAGTGGAGTAGTTCAATCTTCTGCAGAAGGAACATTTGAAGCATCTGGTACTATACAGACAAAACAACAAAATGTACTTTTGACTAGAAATGCCAGAGTTACATTTGATACAGTAAATCAAAATAGAACAATCAGAAGATCTACTACCACTGTTAGGAGAGGAGCATGGAGAGACCCTCTTGCTCAATCATTCTTGGTTGAAGAGACTGGTGGTATATTCTTATCTAAGATTGACACGTATTTCTTCAGCAAAGATACAGCAGGACTGCCCGTTAGTATGGAAATTAGAGAAATGGAGAATGGATATCCATCTCCTAATGTTCTTGGAGAAGTATCATTAATACCCGATGAGGTAAATGTATCTAGTGATGCAACTGCTGTTACTACGTTTACATTCGACAATCCAATTTACTTGAAAGAATATGAAGAATATTGTTTTGTAATACTTACTTCTTCAGTAGAATATAGAATGTGGATTTCTACCATGGGAGAAATAGACATTAATGGCAATAGGATTACAACTCAACCATACGCAGGAGTTTTATTCAAATCTCAAAATGCTTCTACATGGACTGCAAATCAATTGCAAGATTTGAAATTTATCATATATCGTGCAGAATTTGATATTTCAACTTCTCCTACATACAAGTTTGTTCCTCAGAACGAAGGTAACGCATTAAATAATATTTTGGGCAAAGATCCTATTGAATTAAATATTAACAATGGATATATTAAAGTAAATCATGAAAATCATGGTATGCATGATCCATCTTCCTATGTGTCTATCTCCGGAGTTTCTAGTGAAAAATCTGGTGTATTAGCAGAAGATTGGAGTGGATCTCCAGGTAATAGTTTTAGTATAGTAGATACATCAGGAACTAATGCTATAAGGAATTTATTCTTCAATAACATTAATATTAATGGTAATGCTCCTTCTGCTAGTAATTTATCATATATTAAAATAAATAACTCTGTTTATTCTTACGATGCATCCCAAACTTCTATTGTTACTAACAATAAATTTCCCATTACAGTAACAGCAAAAATTAGTGGTGATACTCCTGCAGATGGTTATAAGGAAGACTCTGAGTGGGAGATTGAACTGTATGTAATTAGTGGTGTCCCACTAACAGAAATTAATAAAACACACAGAAATTTAAGATGGATTACATTAGATTCATATCAAATTGATTTAACAAATATTACTAGAAATACTACTGATAATATTTCTGTTGGTGGTTCCGAAGTTATGGCATCACAAAATATAATGTATTCACAAATAATGCCACAAGTTGCTTATGATACGTATCCAGGTACAAAAGTACAAGCAAAATTAAAATCAACCAGTGCAACATCTTTGGGAGATTCATCATTCACAGACCCATCTGGATCACTTGTACCAATAGATAAATCTTACATTAAAGATAATAAATTTGAAAATGTTGAACTGAATGAAAATAATTATTTTGAATTACCTAAATTGGTAACGTCGCAACCAAATTCACTCAACTTATTGCAAGGAGAAGATTCTACAGAAATTCGTCTTACCTTATCGAGCGAATCATCAAACTTAAGTCCAGTTGTTGATCTAGAAAGATTTAGTTTAATTAGTACTATCAATAGAATTGGTAATATTGATGGTACATATAAGAAAGCATATTTTTCTAATAATTCGGGACAATATACTAATATTGGATCAGAAACAGCAGAAGATTACAATGCTTCAAATTATATAACAAAATTGGTAACTCTTGCAAATCCGTCAACTAGTTTGAGGATTGAATTTGCTGCATTCAATCCAGGAGTAGGAACTAATCCATCTACTAATATTGATCTTTATGTGAAAATTCTTTCTGGAGAAGAATCTGATCCTGAATCTATTGAATGGGGTAATGCCATATCTCCATCTGATAATCCTAGATTAGACGGAGATTATGCAGATCAAAGATATGATTATACTGCCCCAACGGGAGTGAATTTTACTTCATTCCAAATTAAAATTAGAATGAGATCTAATAATCAGGCACTTGTTCCCTTAATTAAAGATTTACGATGCATAGCACTAGCTTAATTCCGGTAGAGGGTCATGATGGATACTGTCGTGATCCTCTTACTAAGGCGATAATTAATACTAATAATTTAGATTATGAAACATATGTTTCTGCTAGAGAAAAAAATAATTCATTAACAAAATCTATAGAAAATAATTCCGAAAGTATAAAGGAATTAAAATCCGAGATTAATGAAATTAAAAATTTGCTATTACAAATAATTCCTAAATAATTTATAAGGAAGGAGAGGTTCATGTCAGCAATACCGATTAATTTCATAATATATAAAAATACTGATTTCAAAGTTTCTATCAATATAAGAAATTCAGACAATACTTTTTTAGATCTGACTCATTATACGGTAGAAGCTAAAATGGCGAGAAATTTTACCACAACGAGTAAAATTAATTTAAATCCTCAAAAAATTGATCCAATTGCTGGATTAATTCAACTTTCTTTACAAGATACTAGTACTAGTTTAATAACCGGAACTGACAATTTAAAACTTGGCAGATATGTTTATGATGTCGTTTTAATGGATTCTAGTTCATTGAAGGAAAAAGTTATTACTGGTATTATTGATGTTCAACCATCCGTGACCTAAAATGTCAAAATATAACATAAGATTAAATTCTGGCAATCGAAAAGTAATTCAAGCAGTAAGGAAACCTACTGTAAATTTAGACGTATCTAGTTCTAATGAGATAAATACTATATCAGAATTAGATGACGTTGATATTACAGATAGAAACGAAGGTTACGTATTAATATGGAATCAAAATAGATTACTACATGAATACGTACCTCCATTTGAAATTGTTGATAGATCTGATAGCGATGATCCTGTTCAACCAGGAGACAATGCTATAGATTATGGAACATACTAATTATAAATATATACAGATAAGTATCATAATATAACAGGTAGCGTAATGGCAGCACCAAGATTAAGATTAAGAAGGGGATCAACTAATCCAGAAGGCAACGTTACTAATGCACTTACGGGTGAACCATTTGTAGATACTACTGGTGATAATTTTTATATTGCAGATAGTGCTAGTACTTTTATTCATGTTGGTGGATCCTCATATACTTCAAGAGTAGATAGTTTCCTAACTGCAAAAACTACAACTGTTGGTGATATAGTAACCTTAAAAGAGGGTACTACCAATGGATCAAATACAATTGATATTAAAGCACCTGCAAGTGTAACTGCATCATATGATCTGACCCTTCCTGCAGCAAAACCAGGATCTGCTGGAGTATACTTACTTGAATATGATCAAGCAACAGAAGTTCTTTCATTTGCTCCATCTGTTGCTGGAGAATCGGTTGAGACCCAAAATACCAATACTGATTCATCGTTTTTCTTAACTTTTGTTGATAGTAATAATAGTAGTGCAGGATTAGAGACAGTATTTACAGATGGTGAACTTTCATATAATCCAAATAGCGATATTTTAACTGTATCTGGTTCTGTTAGTGTTGGTTCTACTGGTATTGACATTGCAGGTTCAACCTCTGGTACTGTAACTTTAGTAACTGCAGCGGCAGCAGGAACTACTACAATTACACTTCCAGCAACTACTGGTACAGTTGTAACAACTGGTGATAGTGGTACTGTTACGAGTACCATGATTGCGAATGATACGATTGTTAATGCAGATATCAATGCTAGTGCTGGTATTGTTGATACTAAGTTAGCAACAATTTCAACAGCAGACAAAGTTGCTATTTCTGCATTAGACATTGATGGTGGTACTGCAACTACTTTACTTGCTGATGCAGATTTAATCATTGTTGATGATGGTGGCGGTGGAACCAATCGCAAGGCAGCACTAACCACGGTTACTGATTATACATTTGCAAAAGTTTCTGGTGATGTTACAGTTACTAGTGCTGGTGTTGCAACAATTCAAGCAAACTCTGTTGCCCTTGGTACAGATACCACTGGCAATTATGTCGGTGATGTGACTGCAGGTGAAGGTCTTGCTAAAACTTCTTCTGCTGGTGAAGGACAAACAGTTGATTTAGCATTTAAAAATGCTGCAAATTTAACTTCTAATACAGTCCTTAAATGGGATGATGGTAATACACAATTAGTAAATAGTTCTATTGTTGATGATGGTAGTACTGTCACAATTACTGGCAATTTAACTGTCACTGGTTCAAATACAGTAACCAATGTACAAACAACTAATACTCAAGTTACAGATGCATTACTTGAATTAGGAAATGGTACTACTGGAACTCCTGCTACTACCAGAGACATTGGTCTGATAATGGAGCGTGGTGATGAGTCTAATGTTTTTGTAGGTTTTGATGAAGATTTAGACCTATTCATTGCTGGTTTTACAACTAATACTGGTTCTAATACTACTGCTGGAACTATAACACCAATTGCTTTCTTATCACTTGCTTATAATGTAACAGATACTGCTGGAACTAATGAAGTAGTAATTGGTTACAATGGAACTTCATCTCAAAGAGAATTGCAGAATATCGTAGTTGATGCCGGAACATATTGATAAATAATATAGCATGAATTAATTTTATGAATGATATTCAAGTAGATTATGCAACTCTTGTTGAAATTATGACTACTGAGTTGCATTCTTACCAAAGTCAAATAATTGCATTAAAAGCAAAATTAAAAATATATGATAACGAACTTACTGCTGCTTTAAATAAAGTGGATGTAATTCAAAAAGAAAAACCCACATCTCGAAAAAAATCTGCAAATACAGAAAAAGATGCCGGGTCATATTAACCTAAATAGGTAATTAAAATGGCAGCACCAAAGATACGTTTAAGGCGTTCAGCAACAGCTGGAAATGCTCCTACTACTTCCCAAATAGATTTAGGTGAAGTAGCGATTAATACTCATGATGGCAAAATATTTTTAAAGAGAAATCAAAGTGGCACAGAAAGAATTGTAGATGTCACTGCACCTCTTGAAGCAAATGAACCTATGGGGCATAATGATGTCTCAGAAAGTTCTATATCGTTCACAAATGCTACTAGAGTATTTTCAATTGCACCAACATCAACTAGATTTGATGTTTGGTGTCAGGGAATTAGATTCGCATTCACCTCAACACAATCAACTACAATACCAAATACGAATGGTTTGTATTATGTTTATTTTGATGGTAATGGAGTTTTGCAAAATAAAGCAGCAAGTTCTGCAGACATAAATTATAAAACAGAAGTTCCAACTGCAATTTTATATTGGAACGGTAGTGTTGCTAGTTTTGTTTTTGATACTAGACATGGAATTACCTTAGATTGGCAGACTCACGAATACCTACAAAAAACTAGAGGTGCAGTAGTTGCTTCTGGATTTACTGCATTAACTTATTCTACCACTGGTGATGGTACTGCAAATAGTCATGCACAATTTGGTTTAGGTACAGATGGAGTATTTTATAACGAAGATTACAAAGTATCGATAAGTCATTCTGCATCTCCATCAAATTTATTTGAACAGAGTATAACTACTGCTGGAGAATTTCCAATTTTATATAGAAATGGAACAGGTGGTCAATGGACCAGAACTACTGCTACTTCATATCCGGTAAAGTTTTCCACAGGCAATCTTATTGAATATAATGTTTCTGGTGCTTCTTGGTCTTCTGCTCAAGTAAGTAGTGGGAATTTTGGTGTTTATTTTATAGTTGCTACTTCTGATATTGATGCTCCTATAGTTTCCATTCAAGGTCAGGGAAACTATGCAACTGAAGGGGAGGCAATGAAGGCAGAGTTTGAAGATTTAGATCTTGGTAATGATGATGCCTCAAATGCTCCGAAATTTCCTCGTAATGATGTAAGACCTTTATTCAAATTAATATTTCAAGCAAATAGTACTTATACTAACGCTCCAAAAGCACGTCTGGTAGACCTTATAGATCTAAGACAAAATGTTTCTGTGGAACTAACAGGAGCACAAGGATCGTCAATTGCTGTAACTGCACCTGAAAGTAATATCATATATGTAAGTAAAGATGGAGACGACACAAATACTGGAACTACGTTAGGGACAGCAAAAACTACAATCAAATCTGCATTATCAGTTGCAACTACTGGAACTGTTATTAGAGTTTATCCGGGAGAATACACAGAAGATAACCCACTAATAATGCCAGCACAAACATCAATTGTTGGTAGTAGTTTAAGAGAAGTTACACTTAAACCACAAAATGGAAATACAGATTTTATCTATGTGAATAACGGTTGTTATATTTCTGATTTGTCTTTCAATTCTTCATCTTCTAATAACGGTGATGTAATTTCATTCAATCCTTCCGATCCACCATTTATTGATCAGTCACCATATATTCAAAATTGCACTAATTTTATTGACGGATCCACTGGTCTTCATATTGATGGGGATGATGCCATAGGAGATATTAAATCCATGGTAGTTGATAGTTTTACACAATTTAACTCTGGTGGTCATGGTTGTAAAATTAGCAATGAAGGATATGCTCAATTAGTTTCTATGTTTACCATTTGTAATGATACTGCAGTTGAGTGTTTAAATGGTGGGTGTTGTGATCTAACAAACTCAAATTCATCTTTTGGAAACAAAGGTTTAGTTGCTACTGGAGTGAGTCCTAAAAAATATACGGGTACAGTATCACAAGCATCAAGTGCTGGTGATAATACAATTAGAGTAAATATTGCAACTACTCAGAAAAGTGTTTCCACAGCAACTTATGCAAATACTACTGGAGTATTGACTGTCACTACATCAGCAGCACATGGATTTGATGTTGGAATGGATGTAAAAATAGAAAATTTGACGTTTAGTTGTACAAGTCCAAGTGGAAGTGCCGTATTCCCATCAGGTAATTATGGATACGTCTTCAAAGTTGAATCTACGCCATCTACTACACAATTTACAGTAAATGTAGGAACATCTACGATTGCTCATACATATGTTTCTGGAGGAACTGCTGAGATAGAAGCAGTTCGTCCATTTGCAGGTCAAGTAGTTTTCTTTGATACTTTGTATTATGAGGTTGTAAGAATTAATGTTACTAATGGTGGTAGTGGATATGACTCTAACAATCCTCCTACAGTAACACTTGCAAGTTCTCCCGAAAGTTGGGGTATTGATGCTGAAGCAATTGCAGAGGTATCTAGTACTGGGGTAGTGACTGGTATTGTTGTTACTTCTAGTGGTAGAGGTTATGGATCTACCATAGCAAACCCAACAATTGCGGCACCAACTTCTGGAACTACAGCAACAGCAACTGGTGAATTAGTTCCTTCATATTTAATTGTGGAGTCAACACTTGAGACTTCTACAGATGTTTATGATATCACGTTTGCAAATGAAGTTCCTATTGCATTGACTACTAGTAGTGTTGCTAATTTTTATAAACAAAGTAGACTTTTAGCATCAAGTCATTCATTTCAATATATAGGATCAGGTACTAATATTAATACTGCTCTTCCACAAACTGGGGGAGTTTCAATTCCAGAAAATGAAACTATTAGTCAAAGTGGTGGATTAGTAGTATTTACAAGTACCAATGAATCTGGAAACTTTAAAATTGGTGATGGAGTAATTATAGATCAAGCTTTGGGTAGAATTTCTGGACAATCATATTCGCAAAGTCTATTTTCTCAAGTAACACCATATATCATCGCACTAGGAGGTTAACCCATGGCATTAAAATTAAACGTATACAAAACAATCACACCATCAGTTGCTACTTCAGCAACAGTTGTGTACACAACTCCTTCTGGTTACACTGGTATTGTGTTGCTAGCAAACATATCAAATCCTACTACAGGAACACTTAAAGTTACATTAGAGCATAGAAGAAGTTCTGCAGATACAAGTATTGTAACAGATTTTCCGATTAGTAGCAAAGATTCTGCAAATTTGATAGAGGGTAAGTTATTTTTACAATCTGGAGATCAGTTAGTTTTAACTGGAGAGGCAACTACATTAGAAGCAGTAATTTCTATCTTGGAGACACTTAACTAAAATGGCAAAATATCTTTCTAATCGGGTAAGAAATTTTAATATTGGTGTTTCTAGTATCACCGAATCAGATACGGTATTGAATGTTATTGGCAATACTGATTTTACCGGTAAAGTTGATATTGATATTGGTTCTGGTACAAGTGCATTTGAGATTCAAGGTTCTGTTGGTCAATTATTTTCTGTTACAAATAATCTTACCTCTGGAAGTATTTTCTCTGTTAATGATGTTTCGGGCATTCCTTCAATTGATGTAGATGCTGATGGTACAATTTTA
>Ga0181410_1000255_pt1 | contig 23607 bp, 34 predicted proteins | sample 33SPOviralmetaG_FD_130112 | JGI IMG/M metagenome (GOLD analysis project Ga0181410, IMG submission 130112) | Marine viral communities from the oligotrophic San Pedro Time Series (SPOT) site, San Pedro Channel, CA, USA - 33 SPOT_SRF_2012-06-20 | ecosystem: Environmental > Aquatic > Marine > Strait...
ACCAATTAAAACAGCGTTTAATCTTGTTTTCTAAATATGCAAGGTAGTAATTTATATCTCATTGGGCAGTAATATTTATAAACCCGCCGAGAATCTAGCCGTTATTTAGTCGCATTAACGATAGACCTATTATGATATATATCGCGAATCATAGCAAAAACGCTCTCTAAGGCGTTATTTATTTTTTAATGCCTATGCACCTCTTTTTCATTAGAGAGCCTTAGAGAGCGTCTCTGTTCCTTCTAGGGGTATTGTTCAATTTTTGGTCGGCATAGGTGGGGGGTTCATAGACCGACATTTACACCCACGCTCAGGCTCCCCCGCACGTACAACTTTAAAAAATTTGCAAGTATATAAAAAGCGCCGTGTAGTATCATAATGATACATATGGATAAATAATTCTTGACATATGGTTCCATTTTTAGTATAATTATACTATGTCAAGCGTAGCATTAACAACAAAAATAAGTCCAGAAGGGTTAGAGATCGCAAATTCATATTTGCAGCACGGCTCTATATCCGTTGTTAGCCATAGATTAGGAGTAAAGCAAAACGTTATAAGCGAAATGCTAAACCGTAGGGAAGTCAAACAATATATTGACACTGTCTATTTAGATATGGGATATAGAAATAGATTTAAACTAGCAGATACACTAGATACACTAATCGATAAAAAAATGGAAGAAGCAGAAGAGTCAGAAATTTATACTAGTAAAGACCTGGCAGACCTACTTCAAATGGCACACAAAATGAGAATGGACGAAATCAAGGCTCAAGCAGAACTAGAAAAAGCACAGGCTACGAGTATCAAACAACAAACAAATATTCAAGTAAATGATGGCAGTTTCGGATCCGGTAACTATGGAAAGTTAATGGAAAAACTCTTAAAGAACACTGATGGCGTACAGTAAAAAAGTCACCGAAAGGTTTTATGAAGTTTTAAATAGTCCGAAACAGTTTAGCGTCGGAAGATTCGACCCTAAAGACCCCCAAGTAGCAACAGGCATTACAGGCGCTCCCGCTTGTGGTGACGTAATGAAACTACAACTTAAACTAGACTCAACTGATAGGATAATAGATGTCAAGTTTAAAACCTATGGTTGCGGTAGTGCAATCGCCTCTTCCACAATGTTCGTAGAAATGCTGAAAGGCAGAACAATAGAAGAAGCAAAACTAATAAAAGATAAAGACATAGCGGAGGCATTAGAATTACCTCCCATAAAACTACACTGTTCTGTTTTAGCCGAAGACTCAATTAAACAAGCAATTGAGAACTGGGAAAACAAATGTGGAAAAAATTTAACAATATGATGAAAAGCGGCCGAATACAAAGAGTCGTAAGAGTGGTAATAGAAAATGGCAACAAAAAACGAAATAACAGGAGATACACTCACAACGAAATCGTCAAACAAAAAGTATGATGATGGTTGGGAAAGAATCTTCGGACTAAGAGCCAAGATAAATCAAAGAATGGACAAGCTCCAGGAAATGATGGAAAATGACTATCATTTTCAAGAACCCGACGAAGTTTATGAACATACATTAACTATAAGTAAATTCTGGTCTGTACTCTCTGACGAAGATAGAGATTACATACAGGCGGCTCAGGACGCTATTGAGACCAAGTCCGATATAAGTTGGAAAAGAGATGATTGAAATAACAAATGAAGCGTATACTAGACTTGTACAGAAAGCAGGCCAACAGGAGAACCCGTCTTTTAGACTTGGTATTACTGGGGGCGGCTGCGGCGGTATGGAGTATAGTTTTGATTTTAGTCGTGAAACTTATCCAAGTGATTTGGTACTGGATTGGGGGATGATTCGATTTAGAGTCGACCCGACTTCCGCCCCGTACATAGAAGGATTAACACTAGATTATAAAATAGAGGGATTAAATGAAAGTTTTGTTTTCATTAATCCAAAGGAAACCTACAGATGTGGGTGTGGAGTAAGCGTTGGATTCTAAAAAGATATTACAAGCAGTAAACTTATCGCCTTCGGAGAGCTGGATAGAAAAGATAGTACAGATTCATCCAATGAGACAGGTAGCATACGCAAGTGTGGTACAATTAGTGGTCTTTGGCGGTATGTTTGGTTGTATGGCAATTAATCAGGAGATAATAAATGTTTTATAAATATTGGGTCTTACCGTGGTGTCCATGGAAGAGCTAGGTATATTTGATGTTATTGCTCAAGTAGGAGCACCAATAGCCGCCGCATTGTTCATGGGCGGTTTTATCTTTTTAATCATACGAAAAATAATGGATGATGTAGTTGGAGATACTCAAGAAGTCAAAGGTATTTCAAGTATGCTAATTACTCGTATTAAGACTATGAACAATGATATGATTCGAATAGACATGAGCGTCAGTACTGCACTTGGACTTACACCCGATTTAGATAGAATCTCTAGAGCAGAAAACTTTGTAGAGAGTGGGAGTATAGATGCAAGACGTGATTGATGCAATTCAGCAGTTTGGTTTTCCAATTGTTGCAATGGTCGGTTTAGGGTATTTCGTATACTTTGTATGGACTACTATAACAGAAAAGATTGATCCTGCTATTGAAGATATGAAAATGACTATTCTTAGTCTTATAGATCAAATAAGAATGTTGGATAACGATATGATTCGTCTCCAAAAGAAACTAGATACAGTTTTACAATTAAAAGAAAATGAAGACAGATAAATTTTTAGAGAAGTCATTTCAACGAACAGCAGACAATTTGTCTAATAAGAAAGAGTACCAACCAGTTACACACTGGTGGTGGCTCACTATACTTCCTCTACTTGTATGGGAACTAGCAGCAGATGAAATCAAGTTCGGATTTAAGAGTCCTTCATTCTCAGGCTCGGGAACATCAAGTCATTACTTAACGATTGACTCACAAGAACAAACAAAAAAGGACGCAGTAAAAGCTGAGATCAAAGCTTTAGCTGACGCAGCAAAAAGAGAAGCAGATAATACAACTCTCGCAAGATTTATAAAGAACTTTGAAAGTAGAGTATATGCACAGTTATCCCGACAGCTAGTTGATAGCCTATTCGGAGAAAACCCTGCAGAGGAAGGATCATTTCAATTGTATGATAATCTAATTACATGGACAACAGATGGAATTACAATTACAATGACCATATTTAACGAAGGAACAGGTGAAACAACTACTATTACTATCCCTATTGGCGACTTTGGTTTCTAGTTGCGCGTCGCATAGATCTTACGTATCTCCATGTCTGAGTAACCCCGAAGGTGACTACGAATATCTTGTTGATATCGTACAGAAAGCACAATGCTTCTCAGGAGACGCCATACTCGAGAAACCAGTAACAAAAGCAATACAAAATCTTCCGCTACCGGCAAGAACGCCTGTCGTTGCTATATATAAATTTGAAGACCTAACAGGTCAGAGAAAATCAAGAGATGGAATCGCAGACTTCTCTAGTGCCGTAACACAAGCTCCAGAAGCTTACTTAATAAGAGCACTCAAAGCTAGCGATTTCTTTAAGGTAGTAGAAAGAAAAGGACTTGACCACCTAACTAAGGAGCGTCAGTTAATTCGAAATACTCGTGAAAAATTTGATGACAAAGATAAACAGCTACCACTGCTGTATGCCGGAGTTATTTTAGAAGGCGGTATTATAGATTATAATACTAACTTGCTATCAGGGGGAGTTGGAGCCCGCTATTTAGGTATAGGAAACTCTAAGCAATATCGTGAGGATAAAGTGGTGATATCAATAAGAATGGTCTCTGTGAGTACAGGGGAGATTCTATTGGACATCCTTACTTCAAAAGCAATTCTTTCCGTAGGGCTGAGTAGTGATTACTTTAGGTTTCATTCAGATAACGACCTGATTGAATTCGAGACTGGCAATGCCATGAACGAACCTAAGTATATAGCTATTCAAGCAGCCATTGAGACGGCGGTCGCTGAATTAGTGGTTCGCGGACAGAGTAAAGGGTACTGGAAGTACTATATGGGAGACTAAGATGAGGTTTTTAATCTTATTTTTATCAATCGGTCTGTTCGCAGACAATGAAATCTATATTGACCAGACAGGAGATAACGCGTCTATTGATATTGAACAGCTCGGATCTAGCAATATGATTGGTGGTGATGATGCAGTTACAGGTTCAATGACAGCAGCAATTCTGAATGGATCGACAATGGTTCTCGATATTAATCAAATAGGAAGCTCTAATAAGTTTCTCACCGATGGAATATTTGGTGATAACTTTACTGGCTTTTTCGAATTTGATGGAGACTCCAATGAATGGGACTTTAGCATGGATACAACCGGGCTAAACACAGCAGACAGCAATGATATTAACATTGATGTTACTGGTTCCTTCAACATTGCAGATATAGACATTGCCGAAGTTTCAGGAGCAAGTTACTTAGACATTGATTGGATTATCGATGGTGATAGTAATGATGCAACTGTAGACATAGATGCTGATTATGCTACTATGTATATGGATATTCTTGGAGACAGCAATAACTTAACTTTTATCCAATCCGGATATGGAGCTAGTTCAAGCGATGCTAAATACTTCTACCTCGACTTAGAGGGAGACAGTAATACTGCGGTTATCAAACAGCAGTCAACTTTAGCAGCCGACTGGTTGAAAATTGAAAGTAATGCGAGCAATAGCAATATTTGTGTTATTCAGAATGATGGTGGTACTACCACTTCATGCTGATATAGGAAGCATTACAGAACTACGTGGAGTAGGGCAAGTACTTAGAGACAAGCCCTACGAAACGGACTTAGGCTTTGACATTGAGCAAATGGATGATGTACGTACAGCTAATGGGCGAGTAGGCATAACATTTTCAGATAATTCAGTAGTCAGACTAACAGAACATAGTAAGCTTATAATAGACAAAGTAATCTTTGACCCGAATCCCTCGAAGTCTCAGATGTCATTAAAGTTTGCAAGTGGAACAGCACGTTTCATAACAGGTGGAATTGGGAAGATCAATAAGAATAATATTAAGATTGAAACACCAACATCACAAATCGCAATTCGTGGAACAGACTTCACAGTCACAGTAGATGAGTTGGGAAGAAGTTTAGTAATTTTATTACCAGACACAAATACGGGACTTCCCTCAGGTGAGATTGTAGTAGCAACTGGCATGGGAGAAGTCATATTAAATAAACCGTATGAATCTACTGTTACTAGTATGTGGGAGAGTACACCAACTACTCCAATGATATTAGATTTAACTTTAGACCTCATAGACAACATGCTTATAGTAAGCCCTCCTAAAAATGAAGAAGAAGATGAAACTGCAGGACAGACTGGAAATGATGACTCTAACAACAATATTCTTGATATCGATTACCTCGCTTACGACGGGTTAGACCAAGACTTTTTTACAGATGATTTAGCTTTTAATGAACTTGACATAGATTACTTAGATGTTAATTTCCTTGAAGACTTACTAGACGTTATAGAGGAGTTAGATGCTCTTGCAGTAGCAGAACAACGAGGAGCATCGGCTTTTGCAGAATTTGATATACAAGGAACATTGTTTGGACAAGATCCAACTACACAAATAATAACTTTTGGGGATGCTGATAAGATAACTCTTATTCGTAGCGTCGTCCAATCAGTACAACTAGATCTCAACGGTGAGACAAGCTATAATATAATAATTGAACAAGATGGTAAAGCATATAACGTTATTCTTAATTCTGGTGGTCAATCCACTATTCGCATCCGTCAATCTGGAGGTTGATCTTCCTTGGGACTATACCCAAATAGAGATAGACGGCAAACTCATAGAACGTAGTAAGTTCCAAATGAGCATTGACTGGGAAAGACCCAGCCATAAGTATTACTTTGTAATCAATACATTAGATGTACTTACTACTTATCATGCAGTACAACAAGGTTATGCATCAGAAGCAAATCCTCTACTTCCTGCAGACCCTTCTTTGACAAGACTTATAGCACATAAATTAGTGTGGACTGAACTTGCAAGATACGGAGGAATATTTTGGGAAGAAGATGAAAGTTTTGTACTCTTTGCCAATACCCTAGTAACTTTAGCCGTAATAAACAATACAAAGATAATTATAGAAAATGAATAAATACTGGAGATTGTGGGCAAAGTCCCTAGGAGAGAAAGTAGGAGAAACTGATTCTCAAGCAGATAAAATAGCTATCATACGAACTATTTGGTGGTTTACACATATGGCAACTTGTATCTTTATTATACTTAACGCTATAGCAAATCATGGATGGGATCTAATATGAACAAACTTATAACACTCATAGTTTCTATGGGACTTCTTATCTGGAACCCTGGACTCATGCAGAGACTCGAACTAATTGGTTACGACTATCTGATAATGAATACAGAAACAGTACAAAACGAGAATATACTTATTGTAGATTTAGATGAAGACTTTTTAAAGGTATATGGAGGATGGCCTCTACCGAGATCAATTTACGGAGACTTAATAACAACCACAGCAGCAGTACCAGGCTTTACAGTATTAATGCCTAGTCCTGATATTCGTGGAACAGAATACGACGAATATTTCTCTATGAGAATGGAGCGTGTTCCAACTGTCCTTGCTAATGCAGCATCGACACAAGTAAGTACACAAGGTCCACATGTAGGGACTGTACAATTAGGAGAAGACCCAAAACCATGGCTATTAACTTACCCAGGAATTTTACCAGCAACACCATCCCTAGCAGAGTCCATAGCGGGTGCGGGTGTGGTTGCAGTCAGCCCAGAATTAGACGGCGTTACAAGACGAATACCACTCGTCGTAGCAAGCCAAAGCAAAATATATCCAAGCTTCTCCCTCGAATTGTTAAGAGTCGCGGTAGGCGATCCTAGCTATCAGCTAAAGACTAATGAAGCTGGAGTAGAATGGGTAAGAGTTCCAAACTATCCACTCATGAATACAGATGCAAATGCACGTGTCTTTTTAAATTGGAACACAAACTTTTACAAACAAACAGGATTGGAATTTATAGAGAACCCTATTGACGCTCCCTTTGTTATATTCGGCACGACTGCAGAGGGCATAACAAACCCGGTGCCGACCCCTGCGGGGGCGAAATATCCCCATGAAATACAAGCAAACATATTACATAATCTTATTACAGGTACTAGTCCTGCTACTCCTACTTGGGCTGCCGGAGCCGAGCTAGCGGGAGCTTTCTTCGGACTTCTACTGCTCTTACTTGCAACAAGATCCATATGGTTTTCCCTACCTACCTTATTAATCATAGTTGGTGGTGCATATTACGGAAGTCTGAAATTATATGAATCTTCTTACTTGTTTGACGTTACTGGCATCATAATTATATCGATTTTATTCTGGAGTATTGAAAGTTTCCGTAGTTTCTTTACTACCTATCTTGAGAAAATGAGAATTAAACAACAATTCGGGACGTATGTTAGCCCTGCCTTGGTTAAAAAATTACAGGAGGACCCCACATTACTGAGACTGGGTGGGGAGACAAAACGACTAACTTTTCTTTTCTCTGATATCCGAGGATTTACCCCGATATCGGAAAAATACCAGAAGGACCCACAAGGTCTTACAAGTCTGATAAATCGTTTTCTTGACAATCAGACTCAGATAATTTTAAAACATGGTGGTACGATTGATAAATATATGGGCGACTGCATCATGGCATTTTGGGGTGCGCCTTTGGAAGATAAACAACAAGTTGAAAATGCAACAAAAGCGGTTCTTGAAATGAAAGAATCATTAGGAGAATTAAATGAAACACTTAGAGAAGAGGGCCTTGACGAAATTAATACAGGTGCTGGAATCAATACGGGTCTATGCGTTGTGGGCAACTTTGGTAGTAGTAATAGGTTTGACTACAGTGTGCTTGGGGATTCTGTCAATTTGGCTGCTCGATTAGAGTCATCTTGCAAGAACTACGATACTGATCTTATCATATCAGAACACAGCTTAGTAGACGGATATGACTATGAATTTTTAGACAATGTAACGGTAAAAGGTAAGTCTGAGCCCGTTAAAATATATACCATACGAAAATAATACTTGACTTCAGGTACAATTTTTGATATAATTTATACATAGTTACAAATAGCTAACTAAGAAAATCTAAGGAAAAACCCAATGGAAGTAGAACAAGTAGCAAGCGATCTTGCAAAGCACGAGGCTGTTTGTGCAGAGCGCTGGAAAACTGCGTTTAACCGATTTGACGATATGGATAATAATATCAAAAGAATAGAGTCTATAATTATAGCATCTGCAGGAACAATAATAGTTGGAGCTGCAGGGATAATAATCAGCATTTGGCTCATGCATACTTAGGAGAAACTATGGAATATAAAACAAAAGAAATGAAAGCTGGAGCACCTGAAATAAAGGTAGAAGCCCCAGTTGAAGCAAAATACTACATTATCGAAAAGAGAGGTAGTTGGTATGTTTACACACTTAACGGAACAAGAGTAGCTAAGCTACAAACAGAAGATGACGCTAATAACTACGTCAACCAACACTAGACTTGACATTTGTAAGAAATGTCCTGAACTAGTACCAAAGTTTAACTATTGTAACATATGTAAATGTTACATGCCTTTAAAAGTAAAAATTAAAAAGGCAAAGTGTCCAAAAGGACTATGGGGAGGTGATCATGCCAAAAGGTAAAGGAACATACGGTTCAAAGGTCGGTAGACCAAAGAAAAAAGGAAAAGGTAAAAAGAAGAAGGGTTTAACTGCAGCGCAGAAAAAACTTCCTAAAGCCTTACAGAGAGCAATACTAAAAAGGAAAAAGTAAATGGAATATTTAATGTATATATGGAATATCTTAATAGGTAAAGACCAGAATAGAGATGGTAAAGTAGACATCAAAGATGCTATGATTAAAGCTCAAAAAGACGCTAAAATTACTACTCAGAATATAGGAGAATAGAATGGCGTTGCCGAAGGTTGGACACAACGTAAGAGCATACAATGATAATGGGTACCAAGACGGTACTGTATATTATATTGATGATTTTGCATTCCATATGACAATAGAAGAGGACTCTTTTGATGAGAATCAGATTGGTGAAAACATTGCAATAGATGTTAGAGTACTAAATTGGGACACTTTAGATGGAGATTAATGAGCTATGGAGAATATACGGTCCTGAAAATGAGAACGGTAATCGTAGAACATGGAGAGACTCTAGAGTTACTGCCATAAATGGTAATGAACTAACTGTAACTGTTGAATGGGACACAGCTGGTGTCGAATTTGAAGGTCCAAATAAAATCATTGCGGACTATACCGCAGAGGCCATGGAAATGCTAGAGAATGTGGATGGGGAACATCCATACTGGGTTCCAGGCGATCCAGAGTAAAATGCCAAGAAAAAGAAAAGCAGCAAAGAAAAGACCCGTACCAACAAACCCTACATTATATGCAAGAGTTAAAGCTCAAGCAAAAAGAAAATTTAAAGTATATCCTTCAGCATACGCTAATGGATGGCTAGTAAAGACTTACAAAGCCAAAGGCGGAAAGTACCGAATGGGTACTGGACGTAAGAGAAAATAATGGCGAAACCAAAAGGTGGATTAACTAAATGGTTTAAAGAAGGTTGGGTAGATATATCCAGACCTAAGAAAGGCGGTGGATACATGCCTTGTGGACGTAAAACTTCCAAGAAAGGAAAATATCCCAAATGTGTACCAAGAGCCAAAGCCGCTAGAATGACTAAAACACAGATTCGTTCAGCAATTCGCAGGAAAAGATCTGTTAAACAAGGAGTCGGAGGTAAGCCTACAATGGTAAGAACCTTCGCAAAAAGAAAGAAGCGTACTACTAGACGTAAACGCTAAGCAAAAGGAGAGAAATATGGCAGGTTTTTTACAAGGACCTACTGGGAAACACAATACCCAGAAGATCAGAAAACATAAACTAAAAAGAGGAATTACCAGAGATATGAATGCAGCAGCAGGAGCTTTGGTTAATACTAAAAATCCATACGGTGTAGAAGCAATGAGATACAAAGCTGCAGCTAAACCTATTGGACCAAGGTATGGTAAGACTACAAATCCCCCAAGAGCGAGATTTGGTAAGAGAGTCTAATGGCCCTCACAACTGGAGAGAAATCTAGACTCAAAAGAGTCGGACTTTCTAGACTTAACACTCCTAAAAGGACACCTAGCCACAAAACTAAGAAAGCTGTGGTTGCTGTTCGAGTAGGGGGTAAAGTTAAGGTTATACGCTTCGGCGCACAAGGAATGGGACACAATTATAGTCCTGAAGCCCGTAAAAGCTTCAAAGCTCGACACGCTAAGAATATTAGAAAAGGTAAGTCCTCAGCGGCATACTGGGCTAATAAAGTGTTCTGGGCAGGTAAAGGTGGGTCTAAGAAAAGACCTCCAAAATCACAAAAACACGTTAAAGGAATTAGAAGAAGGAAAAAATAATGCAAGTAGACGGAAGAAAACTTTGGTTGGATGAATGTTTAATCAACAGCACAGCTTTACTTGTTCACAGTGAAAAAACTGAAGAACAACGAAAGTTAACTTTAAGAGAGCAAAGGATAAAGCAATTATCTACTGCTTATTTATATCTATACACTAAGATGCAAGAAGAAGGATTAATTTCTTCTGATGATGAGGACAACTTTTTTAAACTTGAGACCTTACACTAATGCTTACTATCAGTAGAGAAGACATTGTAGGCGAGTATCTCATGGATTATAATGAGCAAGCTCGTTATTTAAAATTACCCGTTGAGGGTTATATGGACTTACTTGGTATACAACCTAACAGTAGTCAAACAGCAATTATCAATGCAATTAACAATCCGAAGTATCGTTTTGTTTGCGCAGCTGTTTCTCGTAGACAGGGAAAAACTTACATAGCTAATATCATCGGACAATTAGTTTCTTTAGTTCCTGGCTCACATATACTACTTATGTCACCAAACTACTCACTATCACAAATATCATTCGATTTACAAAGAGGACTTATCAAACATTTTGGACTAGAGGTAGTCAAAGATAATGCAAAAGATAAAGTAATCGAACTTTCTAATGGTTCAACAGTTAGAATGGGATCTGTAAATCAGGTTGATTCAGTGGTCGGTAGAAGTTACGATTTAATTATTTTTGATGAGGCAGCTCTCGTAAATGGAAAGGATGCATTTAACGTTGCATTACGTCCAACACTGGATAAAGAAAATTCAAAAGCAATATTCATTTCTACTCCTAGGGGTAGGAATAACTGGTTTGCTGACTTTTATTACAGAGGATTCAGCGATGAGTTCCCAGAGTGGGCATCTTTACGAGCAACTTATCATGAAAATCCCAGATTATCAGAACAAGATATTAAAGAAGCAAGAATTAGTATGTCAGAGGCTGAATTTAGCCAAGAGTACGAAGCCGACTTTAATATTTACGAAGGACAAGTATGGGCCTTTGATCATGAAACATGTATATCTGACTTATCTCAATTTGAGACAAGAAAGATGGATGTGTTTGCCGGACTTGATGTCGGGTACAAAGACCCTACAGCCTTCTGTGTAATCGCATATGATTGGGATGCAGAGAAGTATTATGTTGTTGATGAATATTTAGATGCAGAAAGAACCACCGAACAACACGCAATTGAAATACGAAAATTAGTTAGCAAATGGAGTATAGATTATATCTATATTGATTCCGCTGCTCAGCAAACTCGTTTTGACTTTGCACAGAACTACGATATTACTACTATAAACGCTAAGAAATCTGTATTAGATGGAATTGGTAAAGTAGCAACTGTAGTTGATAATAACCAATTAATTGTAGACCAACAATGTTCAGAAACACTGATGTGTCTAGACCAGTATCAATGGGATCCAAATCCTAACTTGTTGAAAGAGAAACCAAAGCACAATCAAGCGTCTCATATGGCCGATGCATTGAGGTACGCTCTATATTCTTTTGAAACAACTGCGACTACTTTCTAGCATGTCAAAAATAACTCTTGACTTTTGGTTGTATAGTTGATATAATTGATATTATAAAGTGGAATTAAAGAGAGATCTCATAAAATATATACGGGACAAGGCAAAGTCCAGGTACCAGAAAACAGATAATTGTTATATCTGTGGAAGTCAGGACAATTTAGACTTTCATCATTTCTATTCATTGACAGAGTTGTTAGAAGAATGGATGAGAAAGCACAACCTAAACATAACAACAGAAGAACAGATTCTCGAAGTACGAGAAGAATTTATAAAAGAGAACTTTGATAGAGTATATAATAAAGCTGTTACTATATGCCATAAACATCACTTGAAGTTACACTCAATTTATGGGAAAAAACCAAAACTTATAACAGCACAGAAACAAGAAAAATGGGTGGAGATTCAAAGAGACAAACATGGCATGGTATGATTTTATAACAGGTGGAAATAAAAGCATGGGAGAGAAATCTAACCCTGCTCAATATATTATTTCTAGAGACGAAGGCATTAGTGTCGAATCTCGTGAAGTTGTTACTAATTATAGAGATGCATATGAGAAGCTAGAAGTAGTCAATCGTAGTGTAAACATGATAGTTGATGACGTTGCTGAAATTCCTTTTGAGATAGGAGACAAGATACTTGGTATCAGTCCTGTTCTTAAGAATATTAGAAGATCACGAGTTAACTTACTACTAAACTTTGAGCCTAATCCTTATCAAGATGTAGGAACTTTCAAAAGAAATCTTGTTATAGACTTATTACTAGATGGTAATATATTTATATACTATGATGGCCTACACTTGTATCATCTACCTGCTGACAAAATGAGAATATTGACAGACGAAAAAGAGTATGTCGAAAAGTATGAATTTGACAGTAGTATCGATTTTCAACCTAACGAAATTATTCATATAAAAGAAAATAGCTTTCACTCCATTTATAGAGGAGTGCCTAGACTTAAGCCTGCGTTTAGAACAATGAACTTACTTGCAAACTTAAGACATTTCCAGGATAACTTCTTCAAAAACGGAGCAGTACCAGGACTAGTACTAAAAAGCCCAAACACTCTTTCAGAGAAAATAAAAGAGAGAATGTTACAATCATGGACAGCAAGATACAATCCGGTATCTGGAGGCAGAAGGCCTTTAGTTCTTGATGGTGGTTTAGAGGTGGATAAACTAACAAATATAAATTTTAAAGAATTAGACTTTCAAGACTCAATCAAGTCTTGTGAAAGAATAATACTAGAAGCGATGGGCGTACCCCCAATCCTATTGGATGGTGGTAATAACGCAAATATAAGACCTAATCATAGGCTGTACTACTTAGAAACAGTACTTCCTATAGTTAAAAAGTTTAAGTATGCATTAGAAAGATACTTTGGTTTTGAAGCAAATGAGAATGTATCAGGAATACCTGCATTACAGCCTGAGCTTAGAGATCAAGCGGCTTATTATGCCACACTTGTTAACACAGGTATCATGGCTCCTAACGAAGCTAGAGAAGCCCTAAGATTAGAAAAAGTAGATGGATTTGACGAGCCAAGAGTACCTGCAAATATAGCAGGTTCAGCCGTAAATCCAGAGCAAGGTGGAAGACCACCTGAACAAACAGAGGACAATAATGAATAAAGTAGCAATTATAAAATCCATGGCAGAATGGATGGGAGAAAAAGGAAAGTTTTACTCTATGAGTGAATATCAAAGAGCAAAAGATGTTCCAGCAAACTTTTGGATGGTAAGAAAACAATTTGGAAGTTGGTCAAGAGTACAATTACTCATAAGAACTAATCATGCAGAATTATATTCTAAAATGAATAAAGGTATACCTACTAAGGTAACACCTGTTGTTGAGAAGAAGACAACAAAGCCAGCTAAAAAGACAGCTGTTAAAAAGGATAAAAAATAATGAAAAAAATATTTCATATTTCTAGTACATTTGAGAAATCCAACATTAATGAAGATGGGTCTATCGTAATAAAAGGATTAGCAAGTACTAATGCTTTAGATAGAACTGGTGATGTAATCGATCACAACGCATGGAAAGAAGGAGGCCTAGATAATTATTCAGGCAATCCTATTATTCTTTTCAACCATGACTATAATAGACCAATTGGTAGAGCAAAATATTGCGATGTTACTCAAAATGGTTTAGAGTTAGAAGCAAAAATTTCAAAGTCTGCGGGTGATATCGTAGACCTGATAAAAGATGGTGTTCTTGGAGCCTTTTCCGTTGGTTTCAAAGTCAAGGACGCTGATTATAATAAAGAAACTGACGGATTTTTAATTAAAAGTGCAGAACTCCTCGAAGTATCGGTGGTAAGCATACCAGCTAACCAAACGGCTACTTTTTCTATTGCTAAGTCTTTTGACAGCGATGGGGATTATGAGAAGTTTAAAGCACAATTCAACAAGGCTCACTCTGTAGAGTCAGTTATAACTGACAAAACTGAGCAGCCAAGTGCCGCAAATGCGGATATTATGGAGAAAGATATGTCGAATGACAATATAAGTCCAGAGTTTGATCTGAAGGCATTTGCTGAAGAAGTTGCAAAGAAAACTGCTACTTCAATTGCTATGCAACAAGCAGAGCAAAAAGCTAAAGATGACGCAGAAGTTCAAAAGTCTGCTAAAATTGAAGCTGAAGCAAAGGCTGTTCAAGACCAAAAAGAGGACGAACAAAAAACTATTATTCAGGCTGGATTATCTGGTGCTGAAAAACTAGTAAACGATGTTGAGAAGAGATTATCAGAGAAAAATGAAGATCTTCACAGCGTAGTTGCAGAACTACAAAAAGATTTATCTGAGAAATCAGAAGAAATCATGAAAATGAGAGAATCAAAAAGAATATTCTCAGAAAGAGGAAACTCTGACTGGAAAAAAGCTCATGAAAGTGAGTTAATGGACGCTAAAGTTCTTTCAGTTATTACTGGTAATAAAGGACTAGATTCTACTAACTTTGGACAAGGTGTTATAGAGAAAGTAAATACTGATTCAGGTGTTGCACTTTCATCCGCCGACTACGAGCAAGTAGTATCAACAGGTGTTGAAAGAGACATCCAGAACGAACTAGTATTAGCTCCTCTATTCAGAGAAATCCAAATGACTAGTGCATCAATGATTATGCCAATTCTACCAGACGCAGGTTATGCTGAATTCGTATCAGCTGCTGGAACTGGTGATGGTGCTTCACCACATGGTAACTTATCAGAAAGAGGCGACTCTTATGTAACTACTGGTGACAGAGGCGGAATTGATTTAACTCAAAAAGTATTAACTGTTAATAAGTTAATTTCTAAGTCATTCATTGGTAATGAAACTGAAGAAGATGCTATTATGCCAATCTTACCTTTGATCAGAGAATCAATGGTTAGAGCGCATGCAAGAGGTATCGAAAATGCAATTTTATTTGGTAACAATGCTCAGGGCGCTTATGGTGGATCAGCACCGTTTGATGGTTTAGTACATAAAGCTACTGACGCATCAAAAGCTCTTGTAGGCTCAGAAGCCTTTGCAGCTGATAAACTCACATCTCTTGAGTTATTAGAAATGAGAAAGTCTATGGGTAAATACGGTGTTAATCCAGCAGACGTAGTATATATAGTATCACAAGAAGGATACTACAACTTACTAGAAGATATTAATTTCCAAGACGTTAACGTAGTTGGCGACATGGCGACTAAACTATCTGGTGAGTTAGGACAAGTCTTCGGATCAAGAGTATTGATCTGTGACGAGTTTAATGCAAGAGCAGCGAGTAAAACACACGCTGTAGCTTTATATGCTAGAAACTTCATTATGCCTAGATTAAGAGGCGTAACAATTGAATCAGACTATGACGTAGAAAATCAAAGAAGAGTACTTGTGGCTTCACAAAGACTTGGATTTGACAATATCGTTCCAGGTGCAGGTTCAGTAGTAGTTAGAAACTATAACGGTAGTTAAACTACAAAACGCTTAATTTTAAGCTAATAATGGTTTTCGTGGGGGTTCCTAAAATCCCCACAATTTTAATATGGCGGATTTAGTAACAGTACAAGATTATAAGGATGCAGAAGGGCTCACTGGAGCTAAAGATGACGACCGCCTAAATATTTTAGTCCCACAGATATCAGAATTAGTTAAAAGATATTGTGGAACAAGTTTTGTTGATTATTACTCTACAGATAAGACAGAAGTAGTAAATATTACAGAGAACACCTCAATTATAATAGTAAGTGAAAGTCCTCTAGTAAGTGTTACTTCAGTTAAAGAAAGAACAGGACCAACAGAAGCCTATACAACACTTGTTGTCAATCAGGATTATTATGTAGATACTACATTTGATGCTGTTAGAAGGGTTACTGGTAACGGAAGCAAAAGCTTTCAAAAAGGGTTCGGCGCAGTAGAAATCAAATATCGATCTGGCTACTCAGCTGTACCTTCTGATCTTAAATTGGCCGTACATGACCTAATTACATACTACTTACGAGACGAGCACAAGTCTAGAAGAACAATACAGGGAGCTACACTCGAGCAACAAGGCTCATCAAGTGTAAGGAACAATACTGATTTTCCAGACCACATTAAAAGAGTGCTTGATTTGTATAGAGTAGTAGTGTAGTGAGAAGTCAACGTAAAAAGTACTTACAAGATTTTTTAAAGAGTTTTCAAGGCAGAGATGCCACAGGTATTCAACAAATGCGAATAACTATAAGAAGAGAAGACTGGTTACACGCATTTAAAACAGAAGCATTGAATAACTATAAAGGCCCAGATAAAGAAGCACTTGGAAAAGCTATAGATAAAACCTTTGACAAAGACTGGAAAGAAATTCAAGCAGTTATAAGAAAGTGGTATAGTAGCGGTAAACCTCGTACTTGGGCAAAGCAAAGTAGAACATCTAAAGCTGGAGTTATAATCATTAAGATTAAGAACACTAGTAAAGCTTCTAAGAAATGGTATCAAAATGCCGTTGTTAGTTTAAAGAGACCTTTAAACAGATGGGCAAAGAAGAAAACTTATGTAAAAAGAATTATTGCAGAGCATGGAAAAGAATTAGAAAGAGACCAACAATCAGGTGGTCAGATGACTTTTCCAGGACAAGATAATGTAGTAAATAGACCGGGGTCAGCAGGAAATAATATGCAGACTTCAATAATTAAAGCCATGAATGATACAGTAAGTAATGATGAATGGTGGATATCTTTTTTAGTATCAGCAGTACAAGGTTACTTACATGCAAAGATTAATTCTAGGATAGATAAAAGAAAGACGAAGAACAGTATACATAGAAATCATTTTATTGAGTTTATTATAGCTCCTAATACAAAGCAAGCAGGTAAACCAGATAAAGATGACGGAAAAGAGTTTGAGAGTGTATTTAGAAAGCATTTTAATGCAGCACTGAAGAAAAAGATAAAAGCTATGAAGGATGGTAAAGTTCCTAAGAAAGAGATAGCAGCTTTTGCATCAGACTCCCCAGATATATTTGATGAGTTTTCTGATTTTGGTGATGATAAAGCAGTTGAAATCATGGAACAAGAAGCAAGAAAGCAGATGCGTAAAGCAAATGCTCAAATGGCAGGAGTAGGCAAAGGAACAAAGACAAAGATAAGTTTCAATAAGAATTTAGAGAATATAAGGGCAACAAAGAAAATAGGAAAAGCTATAGAAGTAATGCGTAAAGGGGCGGATAGCGTAAAAGTAAAAACAGTAGCCTCACAAGCAGCAAATCCTCCTATGAGTAAAATGTCTAAAGGTCAGAGAGCAAGTGCTCAAATGGGTCCAGGATTTAGAATGGATAAGGAAGGTTTATTAATTAAAAATATGATAAATAATATACTTCCAAGAGCTATAGAAGCAAACATGGGTTCTCCTAGGTTGAATAATCAAACAGGAAAATTTGCAACTAGTGCTAAAGTAGACAATGTAGTAGTAGGACCAAGAGGAGGTTTATATATTGGATATACGTACCCACAACGTCCGTATGGAGTATTTGAACCCGGACATGGTAGAGCGCCTTGGGCAAATCAGTATAGAGACCCAAGACATATAATAGGAAAGAGCATACGAGAGATTGTAGCAGTAAACATGAGAGGCCAAACGGTTTCAGGATTAACAAGGGAATTTGAATAATGCCAGAGCAAACGTCAACAAGATTATATACGACAAGAAGACAAAATATTGTTAACGCTTTGGTAGATGTTATCGAAAGAATTGATGGTACTGGTGAGTACCAAACTGCAGTTGCAGAATGTAGTCCAAGACTTACATTTTGGGACGAAGTTAGAGAGTTTCCAGCAGTTCATCTAAATGCGGGTCGTGAGATTCGTTCATATGATGGTGGTGGATTTAAGTTTCGTTATCTTACTATAACATTAAGATGTTACGTAGAGGATAACGATGACGCAGTAGGAGCATTAGATGCTTTACTTGAAGACCTGGAAACAGTTCTTGAAGCAGAAGATCCTCTTACTTATTATGATAAAAATGGTGTAGCACAAAAAACTGTGCAAACCACAATAATTAGTATAGACACCGATGAAGGTGTTATGGATCCTTTAGGTATCGGCGAGATACTGATGGAGATTCAATACTAGAGAGTAAACAGCTACGATGAATAATAATTTGTCAAGGCTCTTTACAAGAAAAAACGGAGAAAAAAAATGGCAGACAAATTTTATTTTAGCCGGGATACCGAGGTCTATTTAATGATGGGCGTGAATGATGCTGGTTCAACAGCAGGAACTTCATGGAAAATACCTGTATTAGATGGATTCAGTTTCTCACAAGGCACAAACACAAGTGAAATTACTCTAGCAGAGATGTCGGACAGTGCTGGTAAAACTAGAAGAAGTAGACAAATGTTTACTGATTCTTACGCACCTGCGGAATGGTCTTTTCAAACTTATATAAGACCCTTTAGATCAGTAGCAGATGCTACTGGTGGATGGGAAAAACATACAACTTTGATTCATCACGCAGTAGAGGAAGCTCTTTGGGCTAACTTTGCATCAGCACCTACATTTACTGCTTCAGCAGACGATTCATCTGTAGCCGTATGGAACAAGGGAGTTGACAACACTACTTCAAGTATGATTGTTGATTTTGTTGATTCAGAAGTTGCAGCTCTAGGAACATTTGATTTGTTCTTTGAGATGGGCGGAGCAGCAGGCGGATCAGGCGTAACCGGACCTACATATTATAGATTAAAAAATGCAGTTGTAAATTCTGCATCTATTGATTTTGATATAGATGGTATTGCTACTATCACATGGTCAGGTTTTGCATCTATAATACAGGATTTAGCATCTTTACCGAGCACAATCACAACTGAGATTACAGAAGCAACTACAGGCACGAGTAACTTTATTAGAAATAGATTAACCCAATTATCAGTAACAAATACCTCTGATACAAGTACGTTCCCAGGATCCAGTGGTGGAAACTATAATGTAGTACTAACAGGTGGAAATGTGACTATGGAAAACAACATAACATATTTAACACCAGAAACGTTAGGAATCGTTAACCAACCACTAGGGCATGTTACAGGAACAAGAAACGTATCAGGTAATTTTACATGTTACTTAAATAGAGAAGCAGGCGGAAGTGCTGACTTATTTGAAGACTTAATCGAAGCCACAGACAAAATTAACAATGGCTTTAATACAGTATTTAAAATAGGCGGAACTACAGCTCCAAAGATACAAATTGATTTACCAAATTGTCACTTTGAAGTACCAAGCCATTCTATTGATGACATTATATCACTAGAAACAAGCTTCCATGCTTTACCAAGTTCAGTAGATCCATCTACTGCAAACAATTTTGAAGCAAAAGTAACTTATACTGGTAGCTAATATTAACAAACGGGGGAGTAACTCTCCCCCACTTTTAACCAGGAATTATTATGACAGAAGAAAAGAAAACAGTATCACTAGCGAGTTTATTAACTCCAAGCAAAACAGTAACTATAGACTACCCGGAGTTTCCAGGAATGACAGTAGATTTATGTTACTTAGCAAGAGAAGAATTGGTCAAACTAAGATCAAGATGTCTTTCTCAGAAATTTAACAAGAAAACAAGAGCATTTGAAGAAGTTTTAGACGACGACAAGTTTTTAGTCGAATATTGCAAATCAGTAATTAAAGGATGGAAAGGACTTAAATATAAGTACCTAGAAAAGATGTTACTTGTAAACTTACAAGGTGTTAACAAAGAAGATGAGTTATCATACTCACACGAAGATGCAGAGATACTAATGAAAAATGCATCCGATTTTGACACTTGGGTCACGGAAACAGTAGGTGACTTAGAAAATTTTACGCAGAGCAAGTAAAACTAATACTTGCAAAATTAGATGCGTTTTATAGAGAGGATATGTTACCTCTCGAAACATACTTAAGAATATGTGAACAAACAGGTGAAGAACCTGACCCAATGAAGATGCCTCCAGATAGGAGTGAGTTTCCAAAAGAAGTTCAGGAAGCATTTTTAGTTCACGATTTTTTACCAGACAATTGGATAGAAGGCGGATACATAGGAAAGAATTATTCCGCTCTAGAATCAATACTAAATATATTTGAAATTGAAGAAAGACAAGTAGTATTAGTATTTCTTAAACATATAGAAGCTAGAAATACTACTAAAATTAACAAAGAGCTTGAACGCAAACGTAAAAGCGCAGAGAAAAAAGGATAATGACAAAGAAGAATCAAATAACTATTGAATTCAGTGATGGAGATACTCTAAAAGATCTTCAGAAGAAAGTCAAAAAAGCCGCAGGTGGTTTTAATGCATTAGCTACGTCTCAAAGAGGCGCCGATCGTGCAGGTAAGGGACTTACCCGACAATCCTCAAACCAAACTAAAAACTTCTCAAAAATACAACAAGGTATTAGTGGAGGTCTTGTACCTATCTATGCTACCTTGGCTGCTCAAGTATTTGCTGTTACAGCTGCGTTCCAATTCTTATCTAACTCTGTAGACTATAAAAACTTAATTGCAGGGCAACAATCTTTTGGTGCTGTTACTGGAGTAGCTTTAAAAACATACACCTTAGGTGTACAGGCAGCTACTGAAGGACAGTTAAGATTTTCTGAAGCAGCTCAATCAGTTGCTATTGGTACAGCAGCAGGACTTTCTAGATCTCAGATAGAAGAGATTGGTAAAGCCGCAAAAAACACCTCGCTTGCTCTGGGTAGAGACTTAACAGACTCATTTAATCGTCTTACAAGAGGTATAACAAAAGCGGAACCAGAATTACTAGACGAACTAGGTATCATACTTAGGTTAGACCCTGCTCTTAGAGCATATGCAGACTCAGTGGGTAAGACAAAAGAACAATTAAATCAATTTGAAAAATCACAAGCTATCGCTAATGAAGTGTTAGATCAAGCTGAATCAAAGTTTGGTAAGATCTCAGAAATTATGGATCCTTCTGCTTTTGCTTTACAGCAATTTGCAGTAGCGTTTGATGATTTACTCAATAAATTTAAAGTAGGAATCGGTACAGTTTTACTACCATTATTAGGATTTCTTTCTAATAATGTATATGCTCTTACAGCAGCATTAGGACTTTTTGCACTTCCAATTGTTAAAACAATTTTACCTAATTTTGAAGCAATGGGAGAAACAGCTAAAGAAAGCATGGAGACAGCTACTCAGTCTGTAAAGAAAGCGCAAGGCGAATTTGACAGATTAAATTTTAAAGATAATAAGAAAACAAGAGATTCATCTATGGATAGCATTAATATGATGCGAAATAAAAAGGGGCAAAAGAATATGTCCTCAATGTATAATCAGATGAATCAAAAACAAATTACCTCCCATAAAAAGATGTTAGCAGCTAAAAAGGGTGACTACTTAAATTATACTCGACAAGAAAGACAAATAATGTTTAAGCATTTAAAACGACAGGAAAGATCTTTAGCAGTAAGTGAAGGTAAAAAGAGAGGGGAGTATGCAAAAACAACAAGCTTCTTTAAATTACAGCAAGCAAGAATGGTTTTAATACAGAAACAAGCAGGTACATTGATGGTAAGAGCTACTAAAGCAACTGCAGGATTAATGACAAAAGCCTTGAGTATAGTAGGTTGGCTTGGAATAATAGTTATGATTGGTTCCATAGTTATGGGAATTATAGGGTACTTTAAAAAGGCCAACGAAGCCCAAGATAAGTTAAACGAAAAAATGGCAGACCAGTTAAAAATGCAGAAAGAATTAAACATAGAACTAGAAAGAATGAATGAGGTCAGAGGCAAAGGGTTAGTAAAAGAAGGACTTGATACTTCTATTCAATTTGGTAATATGATATCTTCTGCAGACATGGCGGGTTCTTTAGCTAAGGCTAAGAAATTTAGACAAGAACAACAAAAAATATTTAACGATACAGGATCAGGTATCGGAGGTTCATTTGGTATATTAGATAATGAAGCACTTTCAATGAAAAAGAAAAACATGGCCTACTTAGAAAAACAGGATGAAAGATATAATAAAATGTTGGATCACTCTACCGGAAGGGCAAAAGATAGAATACTTAGACTTCAGAGCTTTAATGATGAAGCAATGAAGCAAAGAGAGAAAGAAATAGACCAGTTATCAGAACTTGGATTTGCTAATAAAGATTTACAGCTAAATTACAAATCAAATATTGAAACTCTAAAACAACTTGAACAAGGTGCAGTAGGGCCTCTAAAAGATACTTATAAAGAGATGAGAATTGAACTTGAAAAGAATGGTTCTTTAAGTGACAATCAAATTAAAAGACTAGGAGAAGAAGAAAGGGCGTATGTAAGTTTAACGGAAAGAGTAAAAAGATACGGAGAAGTTAGTAAAAGTTTCCAACAAGCTTTAGCGGGCATGGCAGGTAAAGGACTGCCTATGCAAAATCAAAGAAAAGCTTTAAATGACATGCTACTAACTCAGGAAGCTCTAATTAAGAAAACAAGGATGGGGTTAAATAATACTCTAGTAGGCCCTCGTACAAAGCAGGGAATGGAAGATAGAGCCAAAGCAGAAATTACTTTAACTGAGGATGAATTACACTTAACAGAACTACAAAAATTTCAAAAACAACTTAATGGAATTGTAACAGCTGAAAAAGCTATTCTATCAACTCAACAAGAGAACGCAAGAACTTTCTTAGAACATGCAAATGCAAGAACAATAGCAGACAAAAAAGCAAAGATAGCAGCTACAGGCATGTTAAAAGTAGATGAAAAACTAGCACGAGCAAAACAAGACCAAGCAAATGCAGAAGCAGCACTTAAAGCACTTCAATTAAAAGGTAGTAGAACAAGAGATAGCTTTGCAACTCAAGACGCGTTAGATGCTTATCTTGCAGCTGGAGGAGTACTTCAAGAGCAAGTACTAGATGCTGAATACTCAGTAACTCTTGCTAAAGATAAAGTAACAACAGTCACAAAAGAAGTAGACGTTCAAAAGGTACTTAACGCAGAGCAACAAAAACAATTAGATATAGCAACTTTAAACTTACAACTGAAAAAAGATACTCTTAATGTAAATTCTCAAGCATTAGCTTCACAGATAGGAAATGTTGGATTTAACAGCATGTATAGTGGAACAGGATTTGGAGCTCAAGCAAAGAAAGAACAAGACGTAGAACAGAAAAAATTCCAAATAGAAGAAAAAAGACTTGCTCT
>Ga0181410_1000260_pt1 | contig 23373 bp, 24 predicted proteins | sample 33SPOviralmetaG_FD_130112 | JGI IMG/M metagenome (GOLD analysis project Ga0181410, IMG submission 130112) | Marine viral communities from the oligotrophic San Pedro Time Series (SPOT) site, San Pedro Channel, CA, USA - 33 SPOT_SRF_2012-06-20 | ecosystem: Environmental > Aquatic > Marine > Strait...
CCAGTGCTGGTACATGCGTAAATGGTTCCCAGGAGACCCTGCACCGTGTGCTTGCCTTGCGACATATGGAACTACCTGTGGGAGATTTTATAACTGATGCTCTCACCAATGACGTTCCGAAGTTGGCACGGGAGTTGTTACTTTCCAATGTCAAAGACGAAGAAAACCACGACTTGGCATTGTCTTACATCGCCGATGCTTACGGTACTGATCCTGAAGCTGAGAGGGAAGCACTCCTCCTCCGAGAAGCGTGGACTTCGCATCCTGATCACACGATCCTTAAAGCGATGGTGGCCGAGCGTGCAATTTTCTTCGTTCTACTTCCCTTTTTACGGTTTAATGGTGACGCTGGAATGCGAACAGTATCTGCCGATATCTCCAGGGACGAGCAAGTACATGTTGCAGCAAACTCCATTGTCTGCAAAGAACTCAACCTCGTGGCTTCCCCCAGCCTAGATAAGTTGCGTAAGGCGACTATTAACTGGGTGATGCAACCACTAGGTACAAATACTACCTCTCAATATTTAGATAAAAAATTCTGGCTCGATTCTAGTGATCGGCTGATGTATGAGGGAAAAGCACCTCAACTTTCTGCCACCAAATCAGCTCGTATGCCAGCGTTTTTCGAACATAGCAATGTCAACCTCCCCTCATACGCTTAACCTCTTAGAGACTAAAGGTATTCAAATGAATGCCTTAGTACAAGAGATGAATGAAACATTCCCACCAGTACAACCCAACCCTTCACAACCAATCGAACAGATCATGTATCAAGCAGGTCAACGAGATGTTGTGGAGTGGTTCTTAAATCAATTGCAGAATTAACCATGTGTTTAGGCGGAAACCAACGATCAGCTCCAAAGCCACCACCACTTCCACCAGCTACACCACCACCAGCTCCAGCTCCTGAACCAGCTCCAGCTCCAACAGACCTTCAATCTAATAAAGAAGGTACTAAGTTGAAATCAAAATCAAGTGCTAGAGAGAGGCAAGGTATTGTCAACAAAGGTTCAGGACAACTACGGATCCCTCTCAATACAGGTACTGATAAAGCACCTAGTGGAGGACTAAATGTATAAGGCAAGACTACGTTACGCAGAACTACAAGGGGGACGTTCACAGTTCCTAGATGTAGCTCGTGAATGTTCTCGCCTTACACTTCCTTACCTTGTCAAAGATGATGACAGTGGTGAAACACATAAGAATCTTCCTACTCCATGGCAATCAGTAGGAGCTAAGTCAGTTGTCAACTTAACTTCTAAGTTGATGCTGGCTCTCCTACCTCCACAGACTACCTTCTTTAAGCTGCAGTTACGTGACGACAAGCTCGGCACTGAACTACCACTAGAGATGAAGTCTGAAATGGAACTCTCCTTTTCTAAGATGGAGAGAATGGTCATGGATTATATCAATGCATCTAATGATCGTGTTGTATTAAACCAGGCAATCAAACATCTGATTGTCAGTGGTAATGCACTGGTCTATATGCATAAGGATGGTCTTAAGTGCTTCCCATTGAACCGCTTTGTTGTCAACAGAGATGGTAATGGTAATGTACACGAGATTGTAACCAAAGAGATTATCTCTAAGAAACTACTTGGGTTTGAAATACCTGAGCGTAAGCCTAATGCTGTCGGACACGATGGTATTAATAGTAATGGCAAAGATGATGACGTAGAGGTGTATACCTATGTCCGCATGGATGAGAAGAGTGGTCGGTGGACCTGGCATCAGGAGGTAGACGATAAGATCGTTCCTGATAGCCGTAGCACCGCACCTAAGTCTGCCTCACCCTGGTTAGTTCTTCGCTTTGCAAATGTAGATGGTGAAGATTATGGTCGTGGACGTGTAGAAGAATTCCTAGGTGATTTCAAGTCACTTGAGGCACTCTCTCAGGCCCTTGTAGAAGGCTCTGCAGCAGCCGCTAAAGTAATCTTTACTGTATCCCCTTCAAGTACAACTAAACCCGCTGCCCTGGAGCGTGCAGGCAACGGAGCGATTATTCAAGGCAGACCTGATGACATTGGTGTTGTACAAGTAGGAAAGACAGCTGACTTCAGAACAGCTGCAGAGATGGCTAACAATATTGAGCGTCGTCTACAAGATGCGTTCCTTATTCTTGCTGTTAGACAGTCAGAACGTACAACTGCCCAAGAGGTCCAACTCACTCAACTTGAATTGGAACAGCAACTTGGTGGATTGTTCAGCCTACTGACTGAAGAGTTCCTTAGACCTTATCTAGCTCGCACTCTACTTGTTCTGCAACGTAGTGGTCAGCTACCTAAGATCCCTAAAGACTTTGTACGTCCACAGATCGTGGCTGGTGTTAATGCACTTGGCCGTGGCCAAGATCAACAGAGTCTTACTCAATTCATTACAACGATTGCTCAGACAATGGGTCCTGAAGCAATTCAAAAATACATCGACCCTGCAGAGTATCTGAAACGTCTTGCTGCAGCCCAAGGTATTGATTACCTCGGCTTGATTAAGACACCACAACAACTGCAAGGTGAGAAGCAAGAACAGATGCAGATGGCACAACAGCAATCACTTGTTGATCAAGCTGGTCAACTTGCCAGTGCACCAATGATGGACCCAAGTAAAAACCCTAATTTAGATGGCAACCAAACGGCGCAAGCCAACCCAGACGGAGCCGGAACGGACGGCCCGGAAGGTTTCGAACCCCCCAACTGAGAAACCTGAACTCATTGTAGAAGAACCAGTTGCCAAGTTAGGCAACATGAAGGTCCGAAAGATTGGAACACCAACCTTAGGACGTACACCGAACTACGTAGAAACAATCGGACTAGGACACTTAGAAGTAATTACAGCACATGGCAACACTGACGTATGATCCAACCCCTGCTGATCAACCTGAATTCTCTGAAGAAGAGCTTGACTCACTACAACGTGGTGAGGAGATGGCAGGTGAAGAACAGCAGCTACTAGCAGGTAAATATACCAATGCTGAGGAACTAGAGAAAGCTTATATCGAACTTCAAAAGAAGCTAGGTAGTGGAGAAGAAGAAGATGGGACTCCCTCTTCAGTAGAAGAAGAGGAGACAGTAGAAGAAGAGATAGAGGTATCAGCTGGTGAAGTACTCATTACTGATGCTTCACTTGAGTATGCAGAGAGTGGTCAACTATCTCCTGAGACTATGGAGAAGTTCGGCAGTATGTCTTCCCAAGAATTGGTTGAAGCATACATGCAACACCGTGCTAATAACCCGCAAGAAGAAGCAGCACCTGTTGCTGATCTTACTGATTCACAAGTCAATTACATTAAGAACCAAGCAGGTGGTGAAGAGTCTTACAACACACTTGTCTCTTGGGCAGGTGAGAATTTACCTGAGCAATACGTAGCTGCTTTCGACAACATCGTAGAGAGTGGCAATGTAGAAGCTATCACCATTGCTGTTGCTGGACTTCGTTCACAGTATGAACAGGTAAATGGTTACGAAGGCAAGATGCTATCTGGTAAGGGTGCTCCACAACAAGTGGATGCATTCCGTAGTCAAGCAGAAGTTGTACAAGCTATGGCTGACCCTAGGTATGACAACGATCCTGCATATCGAAATGATGTATTTGAAAAACTCTCACGATCCAATATTGATTACTAATGACAGCAATTAAAGAAGACGGTGGCCGTCTGAATATGTACGCAATTGAACCCCCTATTGAAATTATGGAAGTTAACGAAACTCACAATGTAAAGGCTGAACGTCTCAATGGACGCTTGGCAATGCTCGGCTTTGTAGCTGCAGTAGTCAGCTATGTATTCACCGGTAAGCTTGTCTTTGGTGTGTGGTAATGGCACATACAAAGGGCCACAAGAAACCAGCAACCAGTAAGTCTTGTTGGAAAGGATACAAGAAAGAAGGAACAAAAGTTAAGGCTGGTAAAAAAGTAAACAACTGCAAAAAGAAATGATAGGTGTCGGAGCTACACTTCTCCTTATGGCAAGTTGGTATGGACCTGGATTCAATGGGAACCTTACAGCTAACGGAGAACGCTACAATCAACACGCGAGTACAGCAGCACATAAGACACTTCCTTTTGGGACCAAACTGAAAGTTTGTTATCAAAGTTGTGAGGTTGTTCGTATCAATGATCGCGGACCTTTCATACCTGGACGCTCCCTTGACCTAAGTAAAGGTACAGCTGAACGCATTGGTTTTATCCATTCAGGTATAGGACAAGTAAAAGTTACACGTTTGAATTAATTATGTCACCACAAGCACCCTCACCGCATGGACGTTATTCATCGCGGCAAATGGAAACAGGTATCAGCGTACCTGAACACGATCATATTTCACTGATTAATAACGCTGACGGAAATCCCACCCAAGTCATCTACAGGACAGGTGGGTCATCTGGAACTATTGTAGGGACAGTAGTTATGTCTTACAACTCTACAAGTGGTTTCTTAGAAACAGTACAAAAAATACAATAATGATTAAACTTCACCCCATTACTGGTCAAATAGTTTACGCACCTGACTTCGGTCCGATGGGACCAGTAGGTGAGACTGGAGATAAAGGAGACGAAGGTGAGCAAGGACCACAAGGTGTAGAAGGTAAGCCCGGTCTTAATGGAAAGGATGGTGTAAGAGGTTCAAGGGGAAGTACTGGTACTCCTGGCGAAAACGGACTTGGAATACTCAGTGGAGCAGAGCCACCTGATACTGATCTAGGTAGACCTGGAGAGTTCTATATTGATTACTCTGCTTGGGTTATTTATGGTCCCAAGGGAGCGGAGTACTGGCCCCCAGGATGCTCAATTATTGGACCTGCTGGTAAAGCTGGAACACCAGGACTAAATGGTGTTGACGGTATTGACGGTGTTGACGGTGTTGACGGTATTGACGGGCCACAAGGTCAAGCCGGTCCACCAGGTCAACAAGGTCCCCCAGGTATTCAAGGGCCACGTGGTTCACAAAGTTTCCGAACTTCAGAGCAAACTAACGGACAACAAGATAATAGTTACAAAGGTATTAATGTCTATTCAAAATAATTTATTATGCCGTATCAATTCAGCCCTATACCGGGCTTTACACAGAGAGTAGGAGGAGGGGGTGCAACTGGCCCACAAGGCCCACAAGGCCCTGCCGGTGCAGACGGTGCAGACTCAACAGTTGTCGGTCCACAAGGTCCTGCCGGAGCTGATGGAGCTGATGGAGCTGATGGAGCTGATGGAGCTGACTCAACAGTTGCAGGTCCTGAGGGACCACAGGGTGACCCAGGCACCAACGGTACTGATGGGACCAACGGTACTGATGGTACTGATGGTACTGATGGTACTGATGGTACCAACGGTACTAACGGTGCTGGATTCACTGGGGGTTCTTACAACTCTGGAACAGGTGTAGTTACATTTACATCTGACGACGGACTTGGTTTTAGTACAAGTGACTTGCGAGGTGCTGCTGGATCTCCGGGTGCTTCTATTTTAGTAGCCAGTTATAGCGATACCTCTGGTGGGCAAAACGTTAATAGCACAACTGCTACCCGTCTTACTGATATCACTAACACTGTTATCGAAGACTCTCCATACAGCAACTCTTCAGGTGTCATTACTATCTCTACAACAGGTGTGTATGAAATATATGCTTCTGTAGGTGTGTTTGGTAGTACAGGTAATTACCGCTATACTGCTGAACTAGACGTTCGTTTAAATAACACTGTGGTTGCCCGTCAGAGAGGTGCTTATGTTCGTAACGGATCTGGTTCAAGAGATAGTTATGTTAACGTTTCTACAATCATAGATGTCACAGCTGGTCAGACTATCGATTTCACCATTAGGCGGATTAATACTACGTCTGGTAATGCTGTGACCGTTGCTGATACTTCTCGTATCCTTATTAAGAAGCTTCAATGATTTAGTAAGGGAGCACCTCAGAGTCGGACTCCCTTTTCTTTTGCCTGCCCTGGCACTAAATGGGTCTTACTTACTAGAACAAAAAACAATGAATTACTATTTAAATGACCGCTACAATTCAACTACAAAGACAACAGAATAACACTTGGCAGCAATTCGTAGAGTGGGTAACTTCTACTAACAACCGACTTTATGTGGGTTGGTTTGGTGTCCTTATGATCCCTACGTTGTTAGCAGCAACGACTTGTTTCATCATTGCCTTCATCGCAGCACCACCTGTAGACATCGACGGCATCCGCGAGCCTGTTGCAGGTTCATTACTTTATGGAAATAACATTATCTCAGGGGCAGTCGTCCCTTCCTCTAACGCTATTGGTCTCCACTTCTATCCAGTGTGGGAAGCAGCTTCACTCGACGAGTGGCTCTATAACGGCGGACCATTTCAACTCGTTGTCTTCCACTTCCTCATTGGTGTGTACGCATATATGGGACGCGAATGGGAACTTAGTTATCGACTTGGAATGAGGCCTTGGATCTTTGTCGCATACTCTGCTCCTGTTGCGGCTGCGTCCGCAGTATTCCTGGTGTATCCCTTTGGTCAAGGCTCGTTCTCCGATGCTATGCCTCTGGGTATTTCAGGAACCTTTAACTACATGTTCGTCTTCCAGGCAGAACATAACATTCTCATGCACCCGTTCCACATGCTCGGTGTTGCTGGAGTTTTCGGTGGCTCACTATTCAGTGCTATGCACGGGTCACTTGTTACGTCCTCGCTCATTCGTGAGACGTCTGAAGAGGTAAGTCAGAACTATGGATACAAGTTCGGACAAGAAGAAGAGACTTACAACATTGTCGCCGCTCATGGTTACTTTGGTCGTCTCATATTCCAGTATGCTTCTTTTAATAATAGCCGTAGCCTCCACTTTTTCCTTGCCGCTTGGCCGGTGGTAGGTATTTGGTTTGCAGCACTGGGAGTATCAACAATGGCATTTAACCTTAATGGCTTTAACTTCAACCAATCCATCCAGTCCAGTGACGGCCACGTCGTCAACACCTGGGCAGATATCCTCAACCGAGCTGGTCTCGGAATGGAAGTCATGCACGAGCGCAACGCTCACAACTTCCCGCTTGATCTTGCGTCAACTAGCGCCACACCTGTGGCCTTGATTACCCCTACTATTGGATAACTAAAATGAGTTACACAGGACTAACAACTGAATACAAAGTAAAGACTACAGGAGATCGTTTATTCATCCCTGTTAATGCACCTAAAGCAACCAAAGCAGAACAAGTAGCACAGTGTTTGAAAGTGTCTCCTAGCGGTTCACAGTCAGTAGCAAGTTAATGAAAAAGGCAGCCTTTAGATTGGTTGCCGGAGTGATTTCCATCCAGCTTTTAATATTGGCTGGAGTTCTAATTGGATGCTTTAGTACTAACTCAGATAAATGTACTGGATCTAAGGTGTCTGAACTCATGACATATATTACCGCCCAAAGTTTTGCACTATACGCAGCTGAAAAATGATTAAACTTACAGATGCTGCTCTCTACTACAAAGAAGAGAGTCAGCAAGTAGAAGCCTTTGAATGGCTACAGACGCAGGTAGACCCTACTACTCTTGAAATCTTTGGCCAAAAATATAGGGACAAACCAGAAGGTCTAGTTGCTAATCCTCTTTCTGTTGAGTATCAATCACAGAATGATAATACTTCTGGAACTGGTTATCGTGAATGCTTCTCTTCATCCATGGCAATGATTGCTATGTATTGGGGGAAGGTACATAACGATGATGAGTACAACACTATTCGTTCTAAGTATGGAGACACAACAGATGCTTCTGCGCAGCTTGCTGCTCTTCGTTCACTTGGACTTAACCCATCCTTTGTAACTAATGCCTCCGTTCAGACACTCCAAAATGAGATTGATAATGCTCGTCCTGTTGGTGTTGGTTGGTTACATCACGGCACACCCAACGCTCCTAGTGGCGGTGGTCATTGGAGTGTGGTTATTGGCACTTATGAAAGTGGTGTAATTATGAATGACCCCAACGGTGAGGCTAACCTTGTCGCTGGTGGTTACACAAATAATTTGAATGGATCAAGCCTTAAGTATTCCTATAAAAACTGGGAGCCTCGTTGGTCTCCTGGTGGAAAGAATGATGGTTGGTGCATGATAGTCAAACCTTGAATCCTTATGACATGCCATTTTTAGAAGTAATTGTAACCAGCATAATCGCATCCTTGACTGGGTTAGGAGTTCTTACTTCTAGATATAACAAGCAATTAGAAAATTTAGATCAAAAAATAGATGCCGTTGAGCTGACCATCGCAAAGGATTACGTATCCAAGGATTGTTTTAATACAATTATAGAACGTGTAGAAACTCACATGGTACGAATAGAAACCAAACTCGACAACATTATTATTCAAAAACAATGATCACTTTAATTAAGCCTATTCTATTTACATTCATAGCATCACGTCCAGTAAAGCAGTTAATTGTTGAACTTCTAGAGGCACTAGTTAAGAGGACAGATAACCCTCTTGATGACATTGTTGTTTCTAAAGTCAGAGCTGCACTACTATCGTAATGGTTGTAGGGAGGTTCGATTCCTCCCAACGGTATTGGTAAAGGCCCGTACGCGGATACCCTCTACCTGTCTAGACAGTGGGAAAGACTACATACAAATTAAATAACTCAGACGTCTGAGAGTTCAAAGTAAACAACTCTCTTTTTATTATTACAATGACTTCTTCATGGTCTCCCCTCCCCGGTACTCCCCCTAACACGAGTATCACGGCGACGGGTAACATTAACAAAACTCCTGGTCTTGGTCTTACCCAAGGCGGAGCAGATTACGACGCTAAGTATGCAACTTATCTCAAGTTGTTTAGTGGCGAGATGATCAAAGCTTACGAGTCTAGCTGCATCGCTAAAGGCACAGTTCAGAATCGTACTCTTAAGAACGGCAAGTCTTTGCAGTTCATCTACACAGGACGTATGACTGCTGATTATCATCAGCCTGGTACTCCTATTCTTGGATCTGGTGATCCTCCAGTGGCTGAAAAGACCGTGTTGATGGATGACCTTTTGGTTGCATCAGCATTCCTTTATGATTTGGACGAGACCCTTGCGCATTATTCTTTGCGTAGTGAGATCTCTGCCAAGATCGGTCACGCTCTTGCCGAAGCATACGACAAGAAAATCTTCCGTACCATTGCTTTGTCTGCACGTCAGGCACACCCCATCACTGCAGCTCCAGGCCCTGAGCCCGGTGGTTCTGTGATCAAGTTGGGTGCAGGTAATGAGTTCAATGCACAAGCAATTGTTGATAGCTTCTTCGAGGCTGCTTCAATTCTCGATGAGAAGAATGTGCCACGGGCAGGTCGCTCTGCTGTGCTGTCTCCTCGTCAGTACTACGCCCTGATCTCTCAGGTCGATAGCAACATCCTTAACCGTGATTATGGCTCCTCACAGGGAAACATGAACTCCGGTGAAGGTCTCTATGAGATCGCTGGTATCTCCATCAAGCGTTCCAACAACCTTCCATTTATGGCCGGTACTGTTGCACGTGTCAATGGTGAGAACAATGATTACTCCGGTGACTTCTCTGCTCACTGTGGTCTTATCTACGGTCGTGACGCAGCTGCTGTTGTCGAAGGCATCGGTCCTTCTGTTCAGACAACTGGTGGTGATGTGAAGGCTATGTATCAAGGCGACATGATCATTGGCCGCTTGGCAATGGGTGCCGATTGGTTGAACCCTGCCGCTGCTATTGAACTTCAGGCTGCTTGATCATTATGGCTTCTAATATTACCGCTGGTACTCAGCAGTATGCAGAAGTAACCTCCGCTACAGGTTTGGCGGGTTCTATTACTCAGGACCCGTTGACACCTGTTGAGGCAGGTAACAACTCTGCAACTTCTGCCTATACAACTACAGGAAGTAGTGGGACTCCAATACCCGATCAAACTCCTACACCTTAATAATTTATTATGGCAACTACAACTCGCTACTGTGTAGCAAAAACTCAAAAAGGCTATGGCACTGCTGTAGTCTCATCTGCTGTTAAGTCTGAGACTGAGCAGTGGACTGGTGGATTGGCTTACCCGCCTTCTGCTTCAACAACTCGGCTAGCACCTACTAGCTGATTACTACTGGGAGTCCTTCGGGGCTCCTTTTTTTTATTCATTCTTATTGAGAACGATAATCATTATGACTGCATCAACTTTTCCCGAACCAGTCCCAACTATCTACAACACCGACACCGAACTGTCCGCCGTGAACTCGGTACTTGGGGCAATCGGGCAGAGTCCAGTCCAAGATCTTAGCTACGAAAACCCAGAAGTTTCCTTTGTCTTCAACCTCCTTATGGAGTGTTCATTAGATGTACAGAACGAAGGGTGGGTATTTAACACAGAGAATAACTACCCCATTGCTCTTAACTCTGATAATGAACTTCGTGTTCCTCAAAACATCCTTAGGATTGATGTAACTGAAGGTCAGGTTTTCAGATACACAGATCTTGTCCGTAGAGACGGACGAATCTACGACAAGTTAAACCATACATTTAAGTTCCAAGCACCTGTCAACTTTGATGTTGTTTGGTTATTCCCCTTCAATGATCTACCTTCCGTATTCAAACGCTACATCACCTACAAGGCGTCTGGTAGAGCAGCTACCCAGTTAGTCACCAACCCACAACTAACACAGCTTCTAGCTCAACAGGAGGCTTACTCACGAGCTGCTTGTATGAACTACGAATGTGAGCAAGGTGACTATACCTTTATGGGTTGGCCTGGTCATACTGCTTACCGTCCTTATCAACCCTTTCAAACTCTTGCAAGATAAATGGCAGGCATTACTCAACAGGTTCCAAACTATATCTTTGGAATATCAGAACAACCAGATGAATTAAAAGTTCCTGGACAGGTAAGAGATCTAAAGAATGCTCTACCTGATGTAACACGTGGTCTACAGAAGAGACCTGGTAGTGCTTATGTAAATACATTAAGTGCTCAATCAGATGCTAAATGGTTCCACATATACAGAGATGAAAGTGAGCAATACATTGGTCAAGTCACTAATAGTGGTTCTGTAAAAATATGGGACGTTACTACGGGCAACCAACTCACTGTTACGGGTGACCAATCATCCTATCTTGCCTTTAGCGATAGTGAAGATGTTCAGGTATTGTCAGTTAATGATTATACCTTCCTTACAAACAGAAAGAAGGTGACACAAATGTCATCTAGCAAGAGTCCTGCGAAGGTAAATCAAGCATTCATTTCATTGAAGCAGATTAAGCCTGGTACTCAGTATGCTTTGGATATTAGTACTCCTGGTAGTGGTGTTAGCAATTCATTTAATAGAGCTACTAATATTGAGATATCTGATTACCCGTATGATTCGGGTACGGATTATCCAGGCAACGGTAATTGCAGGTACGCTGCTAGACAGTTATTCCAATCAAGTAATAATGTTTGGTTTGAATTAGACGTTCGCTGTATTGGTGCTATTGAACCTGGAAGTGATGGTGAGAACGCTTATGATTCTTATACCAGTACTGCTACTTTAAAGTTTGGTGGTGAGAACCAAAGTGTAGGCACAACCCATGAAGTTTTAATGACTAATGGTAAGGATGGTGGATACTGGACAGTAAGAGTTACCGATGTTTCTCCTGTAACTGCTCGCGCTAACATTGCTTTAGTCCGTCCAACACCTACACCATTTGAAGGACTTGGGGCTTCTGCTGATTCTATTTTACAAGGCATCACTGCACCTTTACAGGCTGCTGGTTTCACTGTTAAGCAGATCGGTTCTGGTATTTATATCACCCGTAGCTCACCCTTTGTTGTCTCTGCTCCAGATGACACATTGATGACCATCATTCAGAATAGTGCTGATGATGTATCCCAACTACCTTCAAGTTGTAAGGATGGATATGTTGTCAAGGTTGCTAACAGTGGAGAGGATGAAGATGATTACTATGTGAAATTCATTGGAGACAATGGTGATGGTCCTGGTGTATGGGAAGAAACCGTAGCACCTGATCTTAAAACAAGCTTTAATGCTTCTACTATGCCTGTACAACTGGTGAGGCAGAGTAATGGGTCATTCAACCTTGAAACTACAGATTGGGAAGACAGGCTAGTTGGTGATAATAAAACCAATCCAGAACCTTCCTTCGTAGGCAAGACTATTAACAAGATGGTCTTCTTTAGGAATAGGTTAGGCATCTTATCTGATGAGAACATCGTCTTATCTAGACCAGGAGACTTCTTTAACTTCTGGAATAAGACAGCTACAACTGTTGTTCCTATTGACCCTATCGATCTATCTTGTAGTAGCCAGACTCCTGCTGTTCTGTATGAAGCACTAGAGACCAATGCAGGTCTTGTGATGTTTGCTGAGAACCAGCAGTTCCTGATGACTACTGACAGTGATATCTTTAGTCCACGTACTGCCAAGATCAATGCACTGTCAACCTATAACTACAACATTAGATCTAGACCAGTTTCGTTAGGTACTAGTATTGCATTCTTGAATAACGGTGGTAATTACACCCGTATGTTTGAGATGACGACAGTAAATAGAGATACTGAACCACAACTGATTGAACAAAGCAAACTGGTATCTAAATTAATACCACTTGACTATGACTTAATTGCGGAATCAAAGGAGAATAACTTCATTGCTTTGGCTAGTAAGACATCCAATGAGTTGTGGGTTTATCGTTACTTTAATACTGGTGAAAAGCGTATCCAATCTGCTTGGGTGAACTGGGATCTAGCAGGTGATGTTCTATATCATTGCCTGATGGATGATGTTTATTACGCTGCTTTGAAGTTTGAAGATGATACTATCATTTTACAGTCAATTGACATTAGGCCAACAGATGGTACTCAAGTTGATTCCTATCGAATCTACATGGATAACATGGTTGAAGTGCCTAGCAGTTCTCTTACTTATGATCCATTCACTTTAACCACATCCTTCACTAAACCTAGTGGATTCCCTTCTAACGATAGGTTATCAGTCTTCACCTTAGAAGATGGTAACAACCAAGGTAGGTTTGAGAATGTCACAGTAGATTCAGGTACCATTACAATTAGTGGTGATTGGACAGATACAGGTTTAACACTTGGATATTTGTTCGAGATGCTTGTTGAGTTCCCTACTATCTACCCACAACAGAAGCAAGGTGAATCAGTCAGATCTGATGTTAGGTCTTCATTGACTGTACATCGTGTGAAGCTAAACCTTGAAGATGCTGGTGTCTATGAATCTACGCTTAGCCGTAAAGGCAAACCTGACTATATTCAGCTTTATGAATGTAGAGAACAGGATGGATATAAAGCCAACTCTGTAGCCTTTGCTCAGAACAAAGATCAAACTATACCTATCTATGAACGTAACACTAACGTCTCATTAACACTTACATCTAGTCATCCTTCACCTTGTACATTGATTTCAATGAACTGGGAAGGTGATTACAACCCACGATATTATAAGAGTGTCTAATTACATCCACCCGCTAACAAAAGAAGCTGCCTTAGAGGTGGCTTCTAACTTAAGACCAGATGATTATAGAGAAGTAGTAGAAGGCCATGGACATGATCCAATGGTCGTTCTACCTCTTGCTCTTGATCTACCCAATTCAATATACTTCACTGTGCCTAACGGCAAGACTGCCGGATTAGCCGGTGTCGATGAACTAGGTTCTGTCTGGATGTTATGTACACCAGAGATTGAAAAATACCCACACCTTTTTGTAAGACAAGCCAAAAAGTATATTGATTCACGACCAGAGAATTTACTTTGGAACATAGTTGACAAACGTAATAGAGTACATCTAAAGCTACTAAAGTTCTTAGGTTTTCATTTCTTACGTGAACTCAAACATGGTCCTAACAACCTGACCTTTATTGAATTTTGCCGTGTGCGAACCAGTTAGTATTATCAGTGGTGTATTGGGAGCAGCTAGTTCTGTTGCTGGCCACGTAGGACAACAAAATGCAGCCGATGCAGCTAACGCTGGAAGGATTGCCAATTACAAGTATCAATTAAAAGTACGAGAAAACAATTGGATGCGCACCAAATCCAATTGGGAGAACGATAAGATTAACTATGAGGAGTCTGTAGCTGATAACTCTTTTGCTGCTCAAGAGGGTTATGCAAGGGCACAGCGTCAACTCAACGAACAGTTCAAAGCAGCTGCATTCTCTGAACAGGGTGACATGGTCAAACTGTTAGAAAGTACAGGAGTAATGGCAGCATCTGGTCGAACAGGCAGATCTGCTCAACGTGTTGATGATTCAATGATGGCCGCCTTTGGCAGGAACAATGCCGCCAAAGCAGCAAGTCTTGCTAGTTCTAAAGAAGGTTATCAACAACAAGTTGAGGATATTCGTAGACAGCAACGTGATGAGAATGAGTCAGCCTTTGATCAGGTTGCGTTCGCTCCGATACCTGACATGGCTCCACAGAAGCCTCAGATGGAGAAGGGGCCTTCTGGTGTTGGCCTTGCCTTAGGACTTGCTGGAGCTGGTTTAGGTGCCTATCAACAGCATCAATCACTACAGGCTCCAAAGGCTTTTGGTAATGAAGGAGCAGGTTCATTAAAGATCCCACAAATGCCATCTTCATATAAACCTTCTTATGCTCCATCTGATTGGGGAACTTTAAATAACAGGTACTTCTAAATGGAACAAAGAGCATATCAATCTGGTCTAGTACAACAGGCTGGATTCCAACCAAAGAAACGAGCTAAGTTCGATAAGCAACGTGCAGCATTCGATGCACAAGCACAACGTAATCAAGCAACACAAGCTCAAACAATCAGAGATAACAATGCTGTCAATCAAGCTAACGTTAGACAGTCGAATAAAGATCTTGAAGCACTCTCTGCATTTTCTTCTACCCTTACTGAGAAACTTGTTGAGGATAAACAGAAGAAGAATGAAGAGGAGATGCAACGTGGTGTCATGATGGCTTACACCGAAGGTGTGCCTCAAGAACAACAGGATTCCTTTGATTCAGAAGAGCAAGAATTAAATAATCTTAACGAGTCAACAATCAAGGCTGCAAATAAGATTGAAGGAAAAACAGGTAATGTATTCCTAGGTGAGAAAGTAAGGAGTATGTCTGGATGGGCAGCCTATGGATATGCCATGGGTAAGGCTCAAAATGGTGGACAAGAGTATGCACTCTTCCAAGCACAGGCAGCTGACACTGTGGTGAATGTAACCACTGAGTCAGGTGAAGTAAAACCACTTACTTTAGCTAGTGCTAATACACCTGCTGAATATGCTGCTGTTCAATCACAGATCCGTTCTGAGTTTCTTAAGCAATACTCAGGGATGAACCCTGCACTGTTGAATAAGTACCTGTTCCCCTCTATGAGAGATCAGGAAAGCAAGGCACTTATAAAGTTCTCTAGGGAACGTGGAGAAGCTATTAAGAAGGATCGTACTACACGAGCTAGTGACTTATTAACTTCAGCAATTAATAGTGCTACTAATCCTGGTGAGGCAGCACTATCATTTATTAATCAGACTGCAGGTGATTTAGGTGGCAGGAAAGAAGCAAGAGCAGAAGCACTAAGAGTCATCCGGCTCGGTATCAAGAGTGGTGCTATCGATAAGGATACTGCAATTGCTCTCGCAAATTCAGAAATAACCATTGAAGGACTTGGCAGAAAGAAAGTCAAAGAGATGTGGGCAGAATTTGGTGATCTTGAGCAGGAAGTAATCAATGAAGGGATGAAGGACTTTAAAGCTGAGCAAGCTGCTTTAGAATTAGATGCCCAGAAGTATGCCCAGAATGCATATAAGAATACCGTAGGCAGTGAACAGGAAGGTAATTTCTTAACCGAAGCAGAGAAGGATCTGATGATCCAAGAATCTCAAAGAAGGTTTGGTTATGTCAATCCTATCTTGCAAAACCTTAAGACCAAAGGTGACTTACGTGATGAAGATGCAGAGATACTTATTCAAAACAAATTAAGAGCAGGATTAGGTCTTACGCCATCTGATTTACGTGGTGTCTCATCTGAGATGTTCCAAAAATATAGAAATGAAATTAAGGTAGGTGGAGATTCACTTGCTATCTCTAAAAGAGATAAGGACTTCGCTGAGGCTGATATTATATCAGCCATTAACGAAATTCTTCCTGGTAATGATGGTATAAAGGAGAAGACTCAAAAGTGGACTCGTGTTAACCGTCGTGCCCAGAACTACTTCTTAGAACAGTATCAACTTGCTGCACTAGCCTCTGAGAATAGTGATATGGCATATGATGTAGCCATGAAAAAAACATTGGCTAGGATCGAATCTAAGTCCTTTGAAGGTAAGTATAAAGGTGCTTTAAACCTAGAATATGGTGATGAAGTAAAAGAAGGTAAGAGAACTCTTGCTCGGTGGTCACGTAGTCAAACTGAAGATGGTGTTCCGTTCTACACATCTGCTTCTACTCAACTCATTCCTGATACTGAAGATGATATACAAGTATTAATTGACTCTGTAAAGCATGGTAATTTCAAAATCCCCCCAATATACAAACAACTCGCTTCAGGCATTCGCATTCTGTCTGCCTTTGATTTGGCCCGAGCACAATACATGGCTGCCACTGGGGAAGACCTAGTACCTCCAGCAGCTGAACAAGTCACAGGAGAAATGGATGCTGAATTCCAACGACTCCTTAAGTATCGTCCTACATCAGCACGTACCCGCCAAGCAATGGTTGGTACAGGTGATAGACGATTCTTAGATCTTGTTGCCTCTGAAGAGAGTGAAGCTTTTGGTGGCTATGATGCTTATAACAAAGGTGGTAACTATAACGGAACCGTAGCTTATGGTTCTGGTAATAGTGCTGAGGATAATAGGTATGGTAAGCCTATCTCACAATTAACTGTTGGAGAGATCAGGAAACTACAAGCAGATGGTCAACTACATGCTGCTGGTCGTTACCAGTTTATTAAAGGAACATTTGCAGAAGTAGCAGATGAACTTGGTCTATCTAATGACACTGTATTTGATGCTGCTACCCAAGATCGTATGGCTATTAGTCGTGCTAGGTGGCGTGTCAATCACTATGGATTGAAGAGTCTTAACCAAGAATGGGTGGGGTTACGTAAAGTATCTCAATCACAAATCAACTCTGCATATGCTTCTATCGATCCTTATAACCAACCTGATGTACTTACTCCTGGTCTACGTAAGCTTGCTTATGTGACTGGTGACATTGGACCTACTTCTACTGGTGAACACCTTGACGTGAAAGATGCTAGTGGACAACGCTTCCACCACAGAGCACTTGATAAGTATGTTGAGATAGATGACCCGGAATTTGGAACCATCTCTCTAGGTGATCTAAGGGAAAAGACAGGTTTTGTTGGAGATAGTTTTGATCAACATAAGGCTAGAGGTTCACACGGCATTGACTACGGTTCTGCCAGTGGATCAAAGGTTTACGTCAAGAACGGCGCAACTGTTGTCGGATCAGTACCTACTGAGCACGGTGACAAAGTAACAATTCAACTACCTACGGGTAAACAATATACATTCTTACATGGGAATTCAGCATAATGAATAGTTTTATGCCAGGTATCGAAGTAGATGCTGATGCAGTAGAACAACAAGCAGATAATCTTGAGCAACAACTTCAGGATAATGCTACTTTTGTTGAGACATTAGAACAAAATGAAGAAGAAAAAGCTACGGCTGACAAGCAAGAACAAGAACAACTAGATGACCCACGCTCTGATGGTGTGGGTTTCAATGTACCGGACATTGCTGCAGAAACCAAAGCAGCTGTAACTGGTGGTCTACAAGATAGTATCTCTTCTGGAGCTACGTTGTTTGAACGAACCGGTGACATGTTCAACGGTGAGATGGCAGCAGCTGGTGATGATTACAAACCTGAATGGGATCCTACGGGTGCTGATGGTGAGAACAAGATTGTCACCAATACATGGTGGGGTGATTTCCTTAGGAGAGCTATCCACTTCGGTACAATGGCTGGTGCCACAGTACTTGCTGCTAAAGGCATTGCTGCCCTTGGCATCGGTGCAGGTGTTAGCGCAGGTGCTGGATGGTTAGCAGGAGGTGCTACTACAACACTTGGTAAGTTTGGTGCAGCATCTGCTGTTAGTGCTATCGGTGACCTAGGTTCTAAATACTCTCAAGATGACAACGCTTTAGGTGTATTAAGAGATCGGTATGGATTTATCGATACCCCAATTAGTACTAAAGATACTGATCATCCTGCTGTAATGACAGTAAAGAACATGGTCGAAAGCATGGGCATAGGTACTGTTATGGAAGGCCTAGGTATGCTCATCAAACGAGGTACTAAGGTTAAAGTTAAAGATGTAGACGGTAACGTCAAAGAAGTACCTGCAGAAGAAGTACAACTTAAAGAAGCTGCTGAACGATCTGAATCAATCAAGGAACAGGTCGAGACACGTGGTAAGGAACAGTTCAATGAAGAGGGTTTTGGTGCTTACAAGAACCAACCTATCTCTGATCCTTGGCAAGGTTCACCTACATCTACAGGTAAGGCTGATGTTGCACTTGAACAACTAAGTCGTACCCGTAATGAATGGGGTGCCGAGATGGGTAGTACTTATAGCCAAACTACACCTTCTGAACTCAATCGTTATGTTCAATCTAGTGGTCTTCCTGATGACATCATCATTAAGAAGGCAGAGGAACTGATGAGTGCTCCTAAGTTCAAAGAAGGTATGGCAGCTATCAAGTCTGGTAGAGCTACACCTAAAGAAATTTGGGGTGAATCTATTGAGATGTACACTGATATTGTTCAAGGACGAGAGATATTAGATATCAATAAGGACGAATTCCTTGATCGTTTGATGTCTGACTCTTATGTGAAAGATGGTGTGGAACTGATGAACCCCTCTAAGATTGCCGCTACTGATCTTATCGTTGGTTCACTTATGCGTGAAGCACGTGACCTTGGAATGGCAGGTCGTGAACTAGGAGACATTGCTGACCTTGGTGCTAAAGACGGTCCTGCTGAAAGGCTTATGGACATGATGATCACTCTTAACACTGAAACACACAAGGCCAGGTTTGATTGGTCACAAAGTGGTAAAGAAATTGGTGTTGGTGTAACACGTAAACCTAGTAAGTCTCTGAAGAGAGAAGCGAAACAAATCCTCAAGGACCTGAAGCAAGAATCCAAAGAGTCTCTATACACGATGCTCCAACTTGCTAACAAGGATACTGATGATTCATTGATGAAATCTATCTTTGAGTATGTCTCCCAATCTAATGATCTTCGTAACTTTGAAGATCTAGAGAGTTGGGCCAAGAAGAAACTTAAAGGTGGTGAATTTAATGGACGTAAGGAAACTGGAAAGCTTATTGATGAACTCGGTAAGGTTATGGTTAATAGCGTTCTAAGTGGACCTAAAACGCCTGTAAGGGCAATCATGGGCACAAGTAGTGCAACCTTCCTTAGGCCTCTTTCAACTGCCTTAGGAGCCGCCCTAGGTGGTAATGGACAGGTAGCGCGTGCTTCGCTAGCTAACCTCAATGCAATGGTACAGATGATACCTGAAGCATTCACAATCTTTAAGACTAAAGTTAACTCTAACTTTGCTGGTGATATTAATTCAAACCCTAGTCGATTTATCGAACAAGCAAAAAGTACAGATGCTGTTGAGTGGGAACTCATGGCAAAGTTCTTTGAATCAGATAAAGCTACAAAAGGACAGAAGGGAGCTTGGCGAGCAGCTAACGTAGCTAAGAATATTAATAACAATAACCTCTTTACTTACTCCACTAAGTTGATGCAGGCCACTGACGATACCTTCAGGGTGTTAATGGCTCGTGGTCAAGCTAGACAGATGGCGATGATGGAAGCCATGAAAAATGGTACTGACATCACTCCTAAACTAATGAAGGAGTATGAGGCTAAGTTCCAGAACCAAATCATTGACTCTGACGGTACTATTCGTACAGAGACTGATGGTGGTGCAGCTCTTGCCTATGGAACTAAAGAAGTCACCCTCACTAAACAACTAGACGGCTTTGCTGCTGCTCTGGATGATGCATTCCAAAAGACACCGTGGGCTAAACCCTTCTTCCTGTTTGCACGTACCAGTGTGAATGGATTGGAACTGATGGGTAAGCACACGCCTATTGTCAATCGTCTTATCAAAGAGAACCAACTGATTAGTCAAGCAACTTCTCAAACCCTTGAGGATGTTGCACAGTATGGAATCATGAATGCTGACCAACTAGCTAATGCTAAGGCTCTAATGAAGGGTCGTGTAGCTATTGGTTATGGTGTCGTCTCTATGGCCTCTATGGCTGCTCTGAGTGGCAACCTACGTGGCAATGGCCCTACTGACAGACAGATGCGTCAGGTATGGAAAGATGCTGGATGGAAACCTAACACCATCAAATTAGGTGATGTATGGGTGAACTACGAAGCATTTGAACCTTTCAATATAATGCTTACCACTATTGCTGATATTGCTGATCACAGTCAGTTGATGGGTGAAGAGTGGACCAAGGATGCACTGCAAAAGTATGCCCTAGTGGTTGCTAGTGGTGTTACCAGTAAGTCTTACATGGCTGGACTACAACAGTTCACTGACTTGTTTGCTGGTGACCCTAAAGCCTTTTACCGAATGGGTGCAGGACTAGCTAACAACCAAATCCCTTTGTCATCCTTACGTAATGAAATTGGTAAGATATTGAGTCCCGGTATGCGTGAACTTAGTTCTAGTTTTGCTGATCAAATCCGTAACCGTAACCAAGGGTTAGAACTGCTTGCTGGCAAACCTTTACCTATTAAGTATGACATGCTCAGTGGTAAACCAATCAATGAGTGGGATCTACCTACCAAACTATTTAATGCTGTAAGTCCTATCCAATTCAATTTGGATGAGACACCAGGCAGAAAGATGCTATTTGAAAGTCAGTATGACATGCGTATGTCAGTCATGTCTGCACCTTCTAATCCTCCCATCAGTCTTCGAGATAACGCAGTACTTAGGTCTGAATTCCAGAAGTCTATGGGTAACCAAGGTTTAGACCTTAAGCTCAATAACTTAGCTGAACGTGAAGATGTACAGCTGTCAATGAAGCAGATGAATGCTGACAGAGATAAAGGTGGTCCTTCAAAGATGGGTGAACCTATGGATTACCTACACAACCGACTGATCAAACGTGCATTCGATAGAGCACGTAAGAAGGCTTGGGCAGATATTGCTCAGGATCCACGTGTACAAGAACTGATTGAAGAGCAACGTGGTATTGATCGTCTTAACTACAACACTAAAACAGGCAACCGCTCAGGACGCCAAGAAGCCTTGGAAAACTTACAAACTATGCACAAGTAAATGGCTAACAACACATGCGCTCAACCCCCTGAGTTATATCAGGGTGATGGATCAACAACTAAATTTAGCTTTCCATTTCAATACATCAAACCTGCAGACATTGCAGTTTTTCTTTGGAATGATCTCACAAATAAATATGATAAGTGTACATTAGTTGATTCTAATGCTTGCACTGGACAACCAACTGAATACTACTTTGATAACTCCACACCAGTTGAGCTAACATTTTGTGTTGCTCCAGGTTTACCACCTACTAACCGTCCTGATGACTTCAGCAATATAAGTATTGCAAGAGAGACTGACATTTGTCAGATGGTATCTTATTTCTATCCTGGTACGTCTATCCGTGCTCAGGATTTGAATAATGACTTTACTCAAATTCTACTTGCTATTCAGGATCTACCTGAACAAGTACGTAGGCTATTAGCTGAAGCAACTATTAGTGTAGATCAAATTGAACCTCTTATCCGAGAGGTTGATATGGATGCAGCTACAGTATGGGATGACACTAGTCTTCCTACTAGTGGTGCTGCCAAACGATATTTTGAAAATCTTTATCAAACTCAAGAACCTACAGGTAGAGTTGAAAAAGGTAAAATTTGGTGGGATTCACAGCCAGACGGTACAACTCTTGTAAAAATGTGGACTGGTTCTGAATGGGATCCAGTTAAAATATATCCGACAATCAAAGAGTCTGATATGATCAACTCTACAAGTTGGGATGATACTACTATCCCAACGAGTGGAGCAAGCAAACGATATTTTGAAAATCTTTATCAATCAGAACCACCGGACCCTAATAAAAGGTATGAGCGAGGAAAGCTTTGGTATCAACGATACACAACCAATCTAGGTAAAGAGATCCAAGCTTTTTCAATCTATGATGGTACTACTTGGCAGACAATTACAGCTGGCGAGGTAGTTCCCAATCCTTTTACACCACAAAGTATTCTGTATGTTGATCCTCAAGGTGATGACAACAACCCTGGACGTAGACCTGACGAAGCATTTCGCACTATTAAACGTGCGGTAGAGGTCGCTAACACAGCAACGCCAGGCACAGTTTCGACTGTAAGTACAGCCACTTATGACAACGTTAGTGGCTTTGTCAATATCACAACAGCAGCTAACCATAATTTAATTAGTGGTATTACAGTTACGTTGTCTCCAATGCTTTGGAGTTGTACTGATGGACAGGCTCAATTCCCTAGTTCAAATAAACAGTTCAGAATTTCTTCAGTAACTAGTTCTACAACATTCAGAGTTTATGCAGGACCAACTGAAAAGGAACACACTTATGTCTCCGGTGGTGTAGTAACACCTAAGGATGCACGTCTAGGTGATGCCTATACAGTCCGTTGTGCTCCTGGTGTCTACGCTGAGAAGTTCCCAATTCAAGTTCAAGCTAAGAACCTAGCCATCATTGGTAGTTCTTTGCGTAATACTTACATTCACCCTGACATCAGTGGTGAAGCTGTAGCTGGACAGCAGGGCGGTGTTGATATTTATCCAGGCGAACTGAAGACCATGTTTGAGTTGGACAGTGGTTCCTATCTCACTGGATTCACCTTTGCTGGCTTGAAGAGTCTTGGAACTCGTGGCAATGGTGGCATTGACCCTGACCCAACCTATGGATTACCTCCACAACAAGGCTGGGTAGCGTCTCATAGGCAAGGTGCATTCATTACTAAGTCGCCTTACATCCAAAACTGTACGCACTTCTCTGATCTTCAAACTGATAACGCCAACTTTGACCCTAACTTCTTAGCCGGTGAAGGTGGTGATACAACATCAGGCCCATCAGGTGGTGGCATCCTTGTGGACGGAGAAAGAGTTGATGTTTCATCTCCTCTACGTTCCTTTGTTGTAGATAGTTTCACGCAGATTTCACTCGGTGGACCCGGTGTAACTTGTACCAACAATGGATATGCACAGCTTGTTTCCTTCTTCGGCACTTTCTGTTGGTATCACGCCAAATCTCTTAATGGTGGACAGCTTAACCTCAGCAACTGTACTTCTGACTTTGGTCAATATGCACTGATCGCTGATGGTAAGTCTGCATCACCTATCTTCTCTGCTGCTCTTAAAGATGATGTAGCTGCTGGTGATCAATTTATTGAA
>Ga0181410_1000263_pt1 | contig 23325 bp, 32 predicted proteins | sample 33SPOviralmetaG_FD_130112 | JGI IMG/M metagenome (GOLD analysis project Ga0181410, IMG submission 130112) | Marine viral communities from the oligotrophic San Pedro Time Series (SPOT) site, San Pedro Channel, CA, USA - 33 SPOT_SRF_2012-06-20 | ecosystem: Environmental > Aquatic > Marine > Strait...
AATTAAGGAAACTGTATACTGAAGCACAGAATCTAGAGGTAGTATGATAAATTTTAAATCATGTAAGTGGGAAAACTTTCTTTCCACGGGTAATGACCCAATTGAAATCAAATTAGATAAATCCCCAACAACATTAATCGTAGGACAAAACGGAGCAGGTAAATCCACTTTACTTGATGCTTTATCCTTTGCGTTGTTTAATAAACCCCATAGAGATATAAACAAAAACCAATTAATCAATAGTATTAATGGAAAGAAAACTGTGGTGGAAGTAGAATTTTCTATAGGTAACCAAGACTTTAGAGTTGTTCGTGGTATTAAACCAGCACGTTTTGAAATATGGCAAAACAATAATATGATTAATCAAGCAGCTAATGCTAGGGATTTTCAAAAGTTCTTAGAACAAAACATATTAAAGCTTAACCATAAATCATTTCACCAAGTGGTTGTATTAGGATCTAGTTCTTTTATTCCTTTTATGCAATTACCAGCTTGGTCCCGTAGATCAGTTATAGAAGACTTATTAGATATTAATATATTTTCTAAGATGAATACATTATTAAAAGAACGTAACTCCAAAATAAAAGATGAGTTAGTTGATATTAACCATAGGATAGAATTAGTTAAAACAAAGATAACTGGACAAAGTAAGTACATTAAAGATCTACAATCTCTTAACCAAGATCAAATAGAAAAGAAACAAGATTCTATAAAGGTGCATAAAACAGAGATAAAAGAAACCTTCGAAGAAAGTAAAACTCTAGGAAAGAATTTAGAGACCATGTTAAAAGTGGAGGATAAACGGTATAAAACAAACAACGAAGAAATGTCTAATTTAAGGTCCCATGACCTCCAGCATACCGCAAAGATTAAAGATCTAGTAAGCCAAGCAAGGTTTTATGAAGATAATGACCACTGCCCAACCTGTGATCAGGATATAGGACAAGATCTAAAAGATACAAAGATAGAAGATATTAAAAAGTCTGCAGCAGATGTTCAGCAAGAAAAGCTATTACTTACTAAAGAAATGGAAGATACTAAAGCAGAGATACAAGATGTCCAAAATAAAATTAATCAGCTAAGGCAGAAACAAACAAAGATTAATTCTAACAATGAAAAGATAACTGTATTACAAAAAGAAATAGATCGTATACAGAAAGAGATTAATCAATTAAGCAGCGCCACAGGCGATGTATCTAAAGCTAAGAAAGAACTAAATAGTGCTAGAAAATCAAGAGAAGATCTAACAGAAAAGAAATTAGAGTATGTAGAAGAAAGAACATACAATGAAGTTATTGGGGAAATGCTTAAAGACACAGGTATTAAAACTAAAGTCATTAAGCAGTATCTCCCTGTTATGAATAGGTTAATCAATAGCTATCTACAAATCTTAGACTTCTTTGTGGCATTCCATTTAGATGAAAACTTTAATGAGACAATTCGATCTAGGCACAGAGATAGTTTTAACTATAGTTCTTTTTCTGAAGGTGAGAAACAAAGAATAGATTTAAGTTTATTATTTACTTGGAGACAAATAGCTAAGTTAAAGAATAGCGCAGCTACTAACTTACTGGTCCTCGATGAAACATTCGATAGTTCATTAGACCATGATGGTATAGAAAGCTTAACTAAAATACTATCTACATTAGAAGATGGGACCAACGTATTCATTATATCTCACAAAGGTGACATACTTGAAAATAAGTTCCGCTCTAAGATAGAATTCTTTAAACAAAAGAATTTCAGTAAAATTAAGTAAAAACGGACTCACTAGAGTGCGTCTAAGCGATTTTAATGAGGGGGTCCTTAGTGTTAGTATGCCCCCTAAAACGCCCAATATTGGGCATATTTAAAAAGTTTCGTCACAATCTCGTGAACTTTTGCATTTAGGGGTATACATTTGATTAAATCCGCGGTATAATACACACATCATTTAAAATAATAAGGAGTTAATATGATATACCAACCAATCTCAGAATCAAAATCAGGATTCTCATACACGAATCCAACTAAGATTAAAGAACATTTTAATAAACTAGGATATAGATTAATGCCAGTCGTAGGTAAAACAGACAAGTTCTGGATTACAGGAAAAACTGAAGATGGCAAATTTTATGACTTTATCTCAGGCCCAAAATACTACCAACTAGTTATCGAAAGATTTGGTTTCGGTATCTCAGCTCCAGGCGATCTTAACGGATGGCAATTTGCTAGAGAAATTCAACAATCTATTAAAAAGGCTGCTTAATGTTACAATCATCTATATTACCAAAGCTATTAGCTAAAGAAGATATTACTATTAGACATGGTAACTATCATACTGCCTGGTTCGATGTAAAAAACAGGGTCCTAGGTTTACCTAATTGGAAAGATATGGGTAAAGATGTTTATGACCTATTATGTGGTCACGAAGTTGGGCATGCATTATTTACACCAGAGTCTGGATGGCACGATAGCCCAGAAAAATTAAAAGGTGCACCAAGATCTTACTTAAATGTTATCGAAGATGCTAGAATAGAAAGAGAAATTAGAAATACATATCCTGGCTTAATCGCAGCTATGCAGCGTGGTTATAAAGAATTACTTAAAAAAGATTTCTTTGGTGATTTAGAATTTATAGAGTGGGAAGAAACTAAGCTTATTGATAAGATCAACCTTAAAACAAAATTAGGTTCTATGATAGATGTACCATTTAACTCAGAAGAAAAAGTCTTCCTAGATAGAGCTTATGCTAACAAAACTTGGGACGAAGTGGTTCAATTAGCTAAAGACATACTAAAGTATACCCAAGAGAATCAAGAAGATTTACTTAAGCCCCAAGAACTTCCTCAAGCAGTTCAAGACCTTATAGATCAGATCGAGGAGAAAGAAGAACAACAGCAGGAAGAACAAGATCAGGGCCCACAACAAGGTCATGATGATTACCCAGCAGACCAAGAAGAAAAAGAAGAAGAAGCTCCAGCGTCGGAAGAAGGCGAGCAACAAATGGAAACTCAGGCTTCAGAAGAAAAAGAGGAAGAAACATTAGAAGATCTACAAGAAAAATTAGAACAGCTCGCATCTCAGCCAGAGCATCAGCCAGACGCAGATGTTTCAGAAACAGACGAAGCATACAGAGCTAAAGAAGAAAGCCTATTAGACAAAGGCGATGATAATCGCGGCGTTACTATTATGAACGAGCTTAGACCTTTTCACCTAGATAATGTTGTTATTCCTTTTAAGCAATTACAAGAAGAAAGAAAACTAGCTGGTTACGAAGAAAACGCAGACGAAGACTTTAAAAAATATATTAAAGAAACAAAAAGATCTGTTAACTTTGCGGTTAAAGAATTCGAACAAAGAAAAGCTGCTTATAGGTATACAAGAGCAACAACTGCTAAAACTGGCAGACTAGACGTTGGCAAGCTTTGGTCCTACAAAACTTCAGAAGATATATTTTCCCAGGTTACTACATTGGCAGATGCTAAAAATCACGGTATGATTATGCTCGTAGATTATTCAGGTTCTATGTCTAGTTCAATGAGATATGTTATGGATCAGCTTTTACATATGGTTCACTTCTGTAAAGCAATTAATATTCCATTTGATGTTTATGGTTTTACTACAAATAGCAGAGTATTTAACTATGACAATGAAGAGTTTAATAGCCAGATACAAGATGGTGATATAGATATGCAAGGTCTTTCTATGCCATTAGTTTGTTCTTCTAGGTTTAATAAAAAAGATTTCACATCGTCAATACTTCACATGTACAAAAGATCAACAAGAAATGACTATTGGTCTTCAGACGCTGCGTTAGCAAAATCAGAAGAATATGGTTCAACACCATTAGATCAAGCACTTATAGTTTCACATTCTCTTATTAAAGAATTCAAACTAAAGCACGGTGTAGAAAAAATGAACCTATGTGTTTTCTCAGATGGAGATGCAAACACTATGCATGCTGTACAAGATCGTAAACTAGAAGATAAAAAGATTTCAAACGAAAGATACTCTTCAGAAAGAATAGCAATCATTAATAAAAGAAAAGTTAAATTAGGTAACTACAGAGCTACAGATAGTCTTTTGTTAAATATATCTAAAAGCTTAAATACAAAGACTATGGGATTCTTTATGGCAGATGATGCTCATCATTGGAGACAAAGAGTTGGTAGATTATCAGACTACTGTGACCAAGGTCTCTGGAATGATTCATTCAGAAAAGAATGTAACAAAGAATACAATAAGAATAAGTGCGTACATAAAACAAACGCTTTTGGATATGATAACTACTACTTGCTAAAAGGCGGTAAAAACTTATCTGCTCAGAATGGTGAATTCGAAGAAAGAGTGACAGAAGATATGTCAGATGCACAAATCAGAACAGCGTTCAGAAAATTCAGTAAGGGTAAGAAAACAAACAAAGTCCTGATGACATCAATCGGTCAAGCAGTTGCTTAATACCCCTACGTCACAATTTCGTGAACTTTTCAAATTAGGGGTTTACATCCCCTCAAAAATACGGTATAATATACATATAATTTCAAAAAGATAAGGAGTCTATATAATGAAAGAAATGAGAATATCAACACAAAGAATCTTAGAAGAAATCTCTACTAAGTTTCCTGGCCAAACGGATTTCCGTAGAGCCATAATCGAAGACGTGGCAAAGTCCATGGGTTTCACAGCTAAGGATTTTTATCCTTTATTAAACGCAGATAGAAGGGTCAAAATTGGCACTTACTCTCTCGATGGTTTATTACCAGAACCAGCTCAAGCAGCTCCTGTAGATCAGGTCCCAGCTACTGCGGCTCAAATGCAATCTATTACAAGCGATGAAAGAACTTTCGCTTCAGTAGATCCTACATTCGTCCCATGGGGTTCTTTCAAAGACGTTACCCAGATTATTAAATCTGAAATGTTTTATCCTACTTACGTTTCTGGTTTATCTGGAAATGGTAAAACATTTATGATCGAGCAAGCATGTGCTAAACTCGGTAAAGAATTTATTAGAGTTCAAATCAATCCAGAAACGGATGAAGATGATTTACTTGGTGGATTTAGATTGATCAATGGCGAAACAGTATTCGCTAAAGGTCCAGTTCTAAAAGCTATGGAATCCGGCGCGGTTCTTTTACTCGACGAGATCGATAGAGCTACTAACAAGATCATGTGTCTTCAAGGTATCTTAGAAGGTAAACCAGTCCTAGTTAAAAAGACTGGCGAAACAATTATACCTAAAAAAGGTTTCAACGTATTCGCTACTGCTAATACTAAAGGTAAAGGTTCAGATGATGGCAGATTTACAGCAGCTAGTATCTTAGATGATGCTTTCTTAGAAAGATTTACTATCTCAGTAGATATGCAATTCCCTTCAATGGCTATCGAAAAAAGAATTCTAAATAAACATATGGATAAATTCGATGTTCAAGACTCAGAGTTTGTAACCAAGCTTGTTACTTGGGCAGATATTATCCGTAAAACATTTTACGATGATGGCGTAGACGAAGTTATTTCTACTAGAAGACTTTGCCACGTTGTCCAAACATTCTCGATCTTTAAAGACAAAATGAAATCAATCGATCTTTGTATTTCTAGATTCGACGAAGATACAAAAATAGCTTTCTTGGATCTCTACACCAAAGTGGATTCAGGGGCTCAACTAGATTATGACCAACCAGAAGTAGAAGAGGTTGGTGAGGATGAAAACTATGACTACTAAACAACCTGATTATAAGTTTAACGAAGGAGCTCTCATTGCAGAGCTCAAGGATTATATTGATTCCACTTATGGTGGACATTATTCCAAAAACAAATTTCAATCAACAGAATTTATCTCTGACTGCGGTCATGGTATAGGTTTTGCTATTGGGAACATACTTAAATATGCACAGAGATACGGTCGTAAAGGCCATAGGATCGATCATAGAAAAGATCTTATGAAAGTATTACACTATGCATTAATCGCTCTTAGCGAACACGACAGGGATATAAAATGAAAAAGATACCACCAATTTGGTCATCAGCATCTAAATGGTTTATACCATTCCATATTTGTATAATGATATTAACATTTTTAATTGTTCTACTTATTTCTATTGAGATAGAAGCTTCAGATGAAAATGGAGATCGCTATTGTTTAGCACAGAACATTTATTTTGAAGCTGCTAATCAACCAGAAGCAGGCAGAATGGCAGTTGCCCACGTAGTTTTAAATAGAGCTCAAGATGGACAATTCCCAGATACAATTTGCGCTGTTGTTTACCAAGCCAAGTATAAAGAAAACTGGAAAGGTAATATGATGCCCATTAGAAACAAATGCCAATTTAGTTGGTTCTGTGATGGTAAATCAGATGAACCTACAGATAGTGTTACGTGGATGGAGTCAATTAAATTAGCTGGCTTTATCTTAAATGGTACATATCCAGATATTACAGAAGGAGCTTTATGGTATCATACTACTAGAGTTGATCCTTACTGGAATGACTACCTCGAATCAACCGTGATTATTAACGATCACATTTTTTACAAATAGTGATTTACTTTTGTCACGAACTATGGTATAATGGTACCATTAAATAAAAAAGGAATATATAATGCAATTATCCAATGATACAGTAGAGGTCCTAAAAAACTTCTCAACAATAAACCCAAACCTGGTAATCGAACCAGGACAAAAGATACAAACAATATCTGAATCTAAAACCGTAATGGCTAAGGCAGAAATCGTGGAAGACTTTCCCAATGAAATTGGGGTATATGATCTAAATGAATTTCTTTCTGTACTTAACTTAATTGAATCACCATCGTTAGATTTCAAAGACAAATATCTAACTGTTAGCGGTGGTAGCAGCGTAGCTCAGCAAGTACAATACTTTTATTCAAACACTGAAATACTTACTACACCACAAAAAGATATTAATATGCCAGAGGTAGATGTTGGCGTTACTTTATCAGAAGATATATTAGCTAAATTAAAACAAGCATCGTCTGTATTAGGACATACAGATCTTAGCTTAGTCGGTAAAGATGGTTCAGTCGAAGCTGTTATCTTTGATCAAAAAGATTCAACAAGCAATACCTTTACTTTAAATGTCCAATCAGATAACCAAGTAACAAACAACTTTAATTTTGATTTTAATATTGGTAACCTAAAATTAATCACAGGTGATTACTTTGTATCGTTATCATCTAAGAAAATATCACATTGGCAGAACTTAAACTTCCCAGTGGAATATTTTGTTGCTTTAGAGCAATCAACAAGTTTTTAATGTATAAATATATGCATGAAAAGAATTCTCCATTTAATTATGGAGATAATGGTGGAGGTGCGAATAATCGGCCTCTCAAATTAGTCTACTTTGCAAAGGAGAAATAATATGTCAGACGCAGTAGAAAATCAAGCAGCAGAGCCTGTACAACTCTCGCTAGCGGATATCCAAACTTTCGTATCAATAATTGATATTTGTTCGAAAAGAGGAGCATTCGAAGGCGCAGAACTTGAATCTGTTGGCGCACTAAGAGGTAAAACTGTTAAGTTCCTCGAAGCTAGCCAACCAGCAGCAGAAGATGCACCTGAGGCAGAAGCCGAAGAAGAGTCATCAGACGAAAGCTAAGCTTGACAAAAGCCTATTGCGGGAGGGTCAAATCCCGCTAACCTTAATTAGGATTATATAATGGATAAAAATGAAAAACAAGAGCTAATCACAGCTCTAAAAAATGGTACCGTTCAGGTAACATTTCAAAAGGTAAACTCAGATGAAATTAGAGTTATGCCTTGTACTCTTAACCCGCTTGTATTAGAAGCACACAATGTTAAGCCAACAATTGGTGGGATAACATCTGATTCAGATCAAATACCTGCCTGGTCTTTAGACAAACAGGCTTGGCGTTCTTTTATTGCTGATACAGTATTAGGTTGGGAAGTACTATGAATGAATTCTTATGGGTCGAGAAATATCGACCACAAATTATTGCAGATGTAATACTGCCTTCCCATATAAAAGCTACATTCGAGGATATTGTTAACGGAGGTGAACTACACAATATGCTTCTAACCGGCACGGCTGGTCTGGGAAAAACAACTGTAGCAAAGGCACTATGCAATGAATTAGATTTAGATTACCTGCTGATTAATGGATCAGAAGAAGGTAATATAGACACACTTAGAAATAAGATTAAACAATTTGCCAGCACCGTAAGCTTACAGGGTGGATACAAGGTGGTGATTTTAGATGAAGCAGATTATCTAAACCCCCAGTCCACCCAACCAGCACTAAGAGGTTTCATAGAAGAATTCTCAGGCAACTGCAGGTTTATACTTACTTGTAATTTTAAAAATAGAATTATAGAACCACTACACTCCAGGTGTTCGGTTATAGAATTCAATATAGCTAAAAAGGACATGCCTCCTCTACTTTCTGATTTTATGAAAAGAGTAGAATATATTCTAAAAGCTGAAGGTATAGAATACGATCCTCAGGTAATTGCTGATCTTATTATGAAACATATGCCAGACTGGCGTAGAGTCCTAAACGAATTACAACGTTATAGCACCAGCGGTAGTATAGATACGGGCATACTAGTGAGCGTTAGCGAGACTTCTATTAATGATCTAATGCTTCATATTAAACATAAAGACTTTAAGCGTATGCGTCAATGGGTCGCAGACAATATGGATACGGAACCAGCTTCTATATTTAGAAAGATATATGATAACATGTATGACTATATTGATCCTAAATCTATACCCCAGTTAGTTCTTATATTAGCTGATTATCAATACAAGAATGCATTTGTGGCAGACCACGAACTCAATCTTGTAGCTTGTTTAACTGAAATTATGGCAGGAATAGAAATCAAATGACAAAAGATGTGCAAATAAAAGTATTACAAGATAACGTTTTAGAATTGCAAGGTCAATTAGCTGCAGCACAAAAAAGAATTAAAGAGCTAAATGAAGAAGTTACCAAGATGAAACCTTACGAAGAGATGTATGATAGGATTATGAAAAAAGGATTAGATCTATGAACCCGTTTGATTTTATAAATGCTATTAACTTTACTAAGAAGAATCTAATAGTAGATGAAGAGACAGAGAAAGCATACCAACCTTTTCTAGTAAATAGAACACTATCCCATTTTAGAGATACAGTTCTATATGCTAATGAGATGAACTTAAATCACCACTTAGATAGTACGCTTCAGAATCAATTTTATATAAATATAATAAGAAAGAAGAAAAGATTTTCGAAATGGGTTAAACCATCGGAGGTCGAAAGTTTGGAAGTGATTAAAGAAAATTATGGATATAGTAATGAAAAAGCAAAATCAGTATTATCCCTCCTCACTCCGGATCAGATTGAACAATTGAAACATAGGATTTATAAAGGTGGAAAAAGAAAATAATGAAATAAAAGAATGGGTTCCAGCAGATATGCTAGAAGTATCTCTTAATGAACCAGACGATTTTCTCAAGATAAGAGAAACATTAACACGTATCGGTGTTGCATCACGCAAAGACCAAAAGCTATATCAATCATGCCATATCTTACATAAGCAAGGCAGATATTTTATAGTACATTTTAAAGAACTATTTCTGTTAGATGGCAAACCGTCTAACTTAATTGAAAATGATATACAGCGTAGGAATACAATTTCTACTTTGTTATCAGACTGGGGATTGGTTTCAATGTTGAAGCCAGACCTAGCAAAGGACACAGCTCCGCTCAGGCAAATAAAGGTAATACCTTTTAAAGAAAAATCTCAGTGGGAACTATGTCCGAAGTATAATATTGGAAATACTAAACAGGATTAGGTCATTAGTTTAATGACTTTGTTTAACCTACCAGATTTCATAAATTTGTGAAATTGTTTATATAATTTTTTCATTTATACTATTATTTATACAACTAGATAGAATGGTCGTATAAATATAATCGAAGAATGCGGTATTGGACCGGTTCTCATAACCTTGCTATATATAGGAGGAAAACATTATGGTAAGAAGTAACTTGAACGTACCACGTTCACTATTCGTTGGTTTTGATGGATTGTTTGAAGACTTAGAAAGGATTCACAATTCAGCTAGAACTGGAACTGATAACTACCCACCACATAACATTGTAAGAGTCGATGATGAAAATTTCATTATAGAACTCGCAGTGGCTGGATTCAGTATGGATGATCTCGATGTTGAGGTCAAAGATGGAATCTTAAAGGTGAAAGGTAATACCGGTGACGATGAAAGATCGTATGCGTATAAAGGTATCTCATCCCGCAAATTTGAGAAGAGCTTCCGACTCTCTGAATTTGTCGTAATAGATGGGGCTGACCTTAAGGATGGAATTCTCGTGGTGAATGCCAGAGTAGAAATCCCAGAGGAACAGCGTCCAAGGAAGATCGAAATAGGGTCTACTGGGACATCAAAGAAGAAAACTTTACTGAAAGGTTAAGTTCAATTAGCGAAACCTGGTAGGTTATAAAAATAATTTACCGGAGATTAATCATGACACAATTAAAAGCTTACATCGCTGATAATCATGACATCGTTAGGGCCTTAAAAGATATATTAATCACCTTTGCAGTTGCATTGGTCTGTGTTGGTACAGCACCAGCATTGATTTGGTTAAGTGTATTATCTTATTAAGCCTGATCGACATCACAACTCATGCGGGGGGTAGGAAACTACCCCACCGTTCCTGACTGAAAAAAAAGGTTTACAAACCTTCTAAATTATGGTATAATAGACACATTATGCAATTTTATACAAACATCTCTCGCTATGGCAATATGCTGCTATATCGTGGCATAGAAAACGGCAAGAGAGTACAAAAGAAAATAAAATACAAGCCCACCTTATTCGTGGCAACCACCAAAGCAACCAAATGGAAATCCCTTGATGGATATGCTGTTGCTCCCTTACAATTCGAATCCATGCGCGAGGCTAAAGATTGGGTAAAAGAAAACCAATACGTAGCAGGCAGAAAGATCTTTGGTAATACCAGGCACACCGCAGCTCTTACAAACGAACTATTCCCTGGTACGATAGAATTCGATAGATCTAAAATTAACGTAACCACTATCGATATAGAAGTTCAGTCCGATAATGGATTCCCAGAACCAAAAGAAGCTGCTAGAACCGTAACAGCCATCTGTCTTAAAAACAATATCGATAATACATATTATGTCTGGGGCTTAGGCGACTATAACGTAGAACAATCGCTTATGAAAACCAACCGTGTGATCTACAAAAAATGCACAGACGAAAAAGAACTACTCATAGATTTTATTAACCACTGGTCTACACCTTCGCATACGCCCGATGTTATTACTGGCTGGAACTCTAAGTTCTTCGATATACCTTACCTTGTAAATAGAATCGTTAGGGTATTCGGCCCAGATCTTGGTATGCAAAACGTTAAAAAGCTATCTCCCTGGGGCATGGTCGACGAAAGAGAAGTTAGAATCGGTTACAAATCCCAGAACAAAAACCAAACATATGATTTCCACGGCATATCCCATATGGATTATATGGAAGTATTCAAAAAGTTTGGCTATGCATATGGCCAGCAGGAATCATATTCACTAAACAATATTGCTCACGTAGTACTTGGCGAAGCTAAACTATCCTATGAAGAACATGGTTCTCTATATGATCTATATAAAGCCGATCACCAAAAGTTTATCGATTATAATATCAAAGATGTAGAATTGGTAGATCGCTTCGAAGATAAAATGGGTCTAATTACCCTTGCCCTTACTATGGCATATCGTGGCGGTGTTAACTATACAGATACATTTGGCACTACTGCAATATGGGATTCTATTATCTTCCGTGATCTATACCAAGATAATATTATCGTACCATTCCCAGTCGACCAACAAAAAGGTGATTATCCTGGCGGCTATGTAAAAGAACCACAAGTTGGCATGCACGATCACGTAGTTAGTTTCGATCTAAACTCTCTATACCCATCGCTTATTATGCAATACAATATGTCACCAGAAACAATCATAGATCAAAATACTCCTGGCATGGATGTAGATAAAGTATTGGATATGAAATCCATACAAAGATCCCCAGACGAATGCATAGCAGTTGGCGGCCAACACTTCAGAACAGATGTCCAAGGTGTATTACCTAAGATCATCGAAGAGATGTACACTGAACGGGTAGACGTTAAAAAAGCTATGATTAAAGCCCAAAAAGATCTGCAGAAGGTAGACAAAAGTGACAAACAAGAACTATACAGAATACAAAAAGAAATATCGCTCAACGAGAATAGACAAATGGCAATTAAGATTCTTCTTAATAGTCTTTACGGTGCTCTCGGTAATCGTTATTTCCGATTCTTCGACCAAAGAGTCGCAGAAGCAATCACCCTGTCAGGCCAAGCCATTATCAGATGGGGTGAAAATGCAGCCAATGATTACCTAAACAAGGCCCTTAAAACATCCACAGACTACGTCTTAGCAATCGATACCGACAGCTTATATATTGGGTTAGGTCCTTTAGTTAAACAAGTTAATCCGCCTAATCCTATAGACTTCCTAGACAAAGTCGGCAAAGAAGCTATAGAACCTGTCTTCATAGAAGCATACGATAAGTTCTATAAACTATTTGGCGGCTATGCTAACAAGATGGTAATGTCCAGAGAGGTTATAGCAGATCGTGGTATATACCTGGCCAAGAAAAGATACATCCTAAATGTTATCGACAACGAAGGTGTTAGATATGCTACACCTAAAATCAAAACAACCGGCGTAGAAGCTAATAAAAGCTCTACCCCCGAACCTTGCAGAGAAGCTCTAAAAGAAATGTTTAAGCTAATTATATCTTCTGATGAAGCTACTGTCCAAGCGGCAGTACAACAATTCAAAGATTATTACTTTACTCTTAGACCAGATCAGATTGCTTTTCCCCGTGGCGCAAACAATATAACTGGCTGCATAGAAAGACGTACATATAGAAACCAGGCAGGAGAACAAGTTACAGTAGAAAATTACAAGAAAGGTACGCCCATCCACGTGCGTGCGTCGCTCGCGTACAACTGGCTAAGAAAAGATCTGGATCTAAAGCAATACCCAGAACTTAGAAATGGCGACAAGATTAAATTCTTATACCTTAAGCCAGGTAAATTCACCCAGAACGTAATTGCTTTCCCAGACTTTCTCCCAAAAGAATTTAACTTAGAACAGCATATCGATAAGGAATTACAATTCCAAAAAACATTTACCGATGCAATAGAACCAATTCTAAACGCTATTGGGTGGACATCAGTCAAAGTTAATTCACTGGAGGATTTCTTTGGGTAAGAGTGCACCAACAATATTTCAAGCTTCAAGCAACGTATCTTGGAGAGCTGCTTATGATGGCCGTAATAGATGGAAATATGGAAAGAATAATTATAAACAAAAGGTTACGTATGAGGGAAAAGAAATTACCCTTGAAGAACTTAAACTAAGGCCAAAACAAATATTTAAGATATGAAAAGTGCATGGAGACTATGGGCAAAAGCCATAGGTGAGAAAGAAGGAACAACAGATAGAGAAGCAGATAAGATAGCTATAATAAGAAGTATTATTGTATTAGTTAATTTTATTACATGCTTTGTTATTGTAGCAGGAAACATCCACAATTGGTAATGAAGATAATATACGTAGGAACTAAACCAGGTAATTTCCCACCAGATAGATCGCCGACTATTCGTAGAATAACTAAATGGTCAGAGCAGGCTGGAGTACAAGATTGGGATTGGACCAATCTATCAGATAACAATATGTTAGAAAAGATTAAAGGTTGTAAAGTAATAGCTATGGGTAATGAAGTTCATAATTACTTTACAAAGAATAAAATAGAACACTTAAAGGTTCCACATCCATCTGGATTGAACCGAATGTGGAATAACCCAGAACTAGAACCTTTGGTAATAGATCAAATTAGGGGTTTACATTTAAATGAAACTATGGTATAATATACCACTATACGGAGAAATATATGAAAAATATACAACTAGTTAGGCTTACGTCAGGCGAAGAAATAATCGCTGATGTAGATCTAAATGGTATCGATACTGATACTGTAATATTAAAAGATGGTATTGTTCTAATCCCAGCCGGCGAAGGCAAGATTGGATTTATGCCTTTTATGCCATACACAGAAGCTAAAGATGGATTAGAAATTGATCTTAAGTTTATTATGTTTATGGTCGAACCAAACAAACAATTAGTAGAACAACATAGACAAGCTACATCAGAGATACAAATAGCATCTCCGGGTATCGTAACATGAGCCAAAACTGGGTAAAAGATATTAATGAAATGCAAGCTAAGTATGGCGTGCACGATTGGATTGAAAATGCAGACAAAGATAAGCTAAGACATTATTTAACTTTTAGAGTAGATTTCCTAAGAGAAGAGTTAGATGAAACAGAAGCTGCTATGGTAAACATGGATGCTGAAGAAATCGTAGATGGTTTAATTGATCTATGTGTTGTTGCAATAGGAACATTGGATGCTTTTGGAGTTGATCCGTATAAAGCATGGGACGAAGTCCTAAAAGCAAATATGAATAAAAGAGTTGGTGTAAAAGAAGGTAGACCTAATCCATTAGGATTACCTGATCTTATGAAACCTGCAGATTGGAAAGCACCATCTCACGAGGGAAACTATGGTAAGCTGCACAATATTTAATTCTATCTATGATAATAAAACGAATAAAAGAATGGACTACGAAACCTTCGAAGAGTTCGAATCAGTCCTCATCGGACTCCATAAATCTGACAAGTACTCTAAGAAATCTGAAGCTCCTCTTATCAGTCCTGCTACATATATCCCTGATACTACTCGTGCTAACGACAACGTGGTTAGTTGGGGCGGTTTTGGTATTCTCGATGTGGATGATTTTGTAGGGGATTTAAATGAAATTGAAAAACATTATGAACAATATCGTTATTTCTGCTATAGCACCGCTTCTAGCAGTATTGATAACCCTAAATTTAGGCTTGTTTTTCCTCTCACTCATTGGGTAGAAAAAGAAAATATTAAACACTTTTGGTTTGCTATCAATAAAGAAATTGGCGATATAGCAGATGCACAAACAAAAGATCTAAGCAGAATGTACTATGTTCCATCCCAATATAAAGATGCAAACAACTTTTGCTTTTCACACGATGGTGATATAATGGACCCAGCGGAACTTATGTCTAAACATCCCTATGTAAATCCAGCAGAAACCTTCTTTGATAAATTGCCCGATGCAATTAAGAATGGTTTAATCGAACATAGAAAATCACAATTAATTAATACAGATTATAAATGGACATCATATGCTGATTGTCCTTTCGTTAACAAAAAACAGGTACAAGAATACAAAGGTATATCTGGTACTGGCTGGTATTTAAAAATGTACCAGATAATGGTTTCAACAGCTGGCAATGCAATGCAACGCGGCTATCCTATTACCTCAACAGAAATAGCACATATCTGCAGATCTCTAGATATGGACACAGGTAATTGGTATGAGAAAAGAGATTTAGAAACAGAGGCAAATCGAGCAATTGAATTTGTATTTAAAAATAATATATGAAAAATGGGGCTGTAGCTCAGTTGGGAGAGCGCCACGTTTGCAACGTGGATGTCGTGGGTTCGAACCCCTCCAGCTCCACCATTTAGGAGAATAATATGGGAATCCAAGTATTAGGTAACAATGTTTTAGTTGCCGAAACAGAACAAGAAGAAAAAACATCGGGTGGTATTATACTCACTGAAGCTATTGACAAAGGTAATAAACCTGGATTGGTATTAGCAGTTGGTGATGAAGTAGTTCAGATACAACCTGGCCAAAGAGTATTTTTAAAATGGGCAGAAGCTATGCCAGTCAATGTTGAAGGTCAAGCTGCAGTATTAATCGATCAAGAGCATATTAAAGCAATAATAAGCTAATGGAAAAATTAATAGAATATATTAATACCTTAGACTTAGTAGTCACAAAGGAAATGGTTGAAAGACATGATGAAGAATATGATACATTTAAAAAAGGATATTCAAATCGAGCTAATCTAGATTCTGAATACCTAGAAGATCTGGTTATAGACAATGTTGAAGGTGCAGAAAGAATAGAAGGTAAGGATAGATATTTTGCTGATATTAAATATAAAGGAATGGTAATTGACTTTAAAGAAATAGCTTCCTTATGGTATAATCTACAACATGACTATATAAGATATATGGATGCAAACCGTAAAGGTAAGCTAACACATTTCTTATTCTTTAAAAGCAATAGATTAAGATATGAAAACAATTTGCCAGATGTTATACCAGAAGGCTTTGAATTGAGATTTGAATTTTTAGGTATTTACGATGTAGATACCGTTATGAGTGGGTTGGATAAAAACATGACCCGAGTGAACGTATATAATTTAGGAGATAATTATGGCAGGCGAATCGACTATTAAGAAAGTTGGTATTACAGACAAACTACACCACAGGATGGATATTCCTGAGGACTATCACGGTAAAGATATTATTATAGGTGATTGGCTAGGAGAGGTATATCATACCCCAACCGATCAATACTATACACAAAGTACTAGATCCCAATACTATTTTCCAGATGTAAAACCAGAAGGCGGATTCGATAAACATATCTGTCCTGGACAGTGGTCTGGATATAGATGGGCAGTTCAACAATTTACAAATCCTGGCGATTATGTTTTAGATCCAACAGTTGGTACAGGAACAGCGGTTGTAGAATCTATGAATCACGGAAGGCATGGTGTTGGTATTGAATTAGAATTTTCTGAGATTACAAGAAGAACAATTCAAGTACAAACAGATAGAGGTGCACCAGGTAATGGTACTATTATAGAAGGCGATGCTAGAGATCTACACGAACATGTTGGAGATCAACAATTTGATATGGTAATTAATGGAACACCTTATCCCGTTCTTGGCGGTGGCCAATCAGATGCACCAGAAAGAGGTATGACTTCTAAAGGATTAGGAGCATCGATACAATATCAGAAAGATAAAAACGTTGGAGTTCTAAAAGGTAAAGTATATTGGGAAACAATATTAGCAATATATACAGCTGCTATAGATAAATTAAAACCTGGTGGAAAATTCATTACACTTATTAAAGATCCAACACAAAAGAAAGCTCCATGGCTATTACATAAAATGGTTGCTGAATTACTAATGGAAAATCTTCCAGTAAAACCTTATGGTACTTTTGTACACAAACATTTGCCACAAACTTTGTTTATGAATACATATCCAAAACAATGGCCAGATGCAAAACAGATTCCCTTATATCAAACAGGTACAGTACTTGAAAAATATTAGGGGTTTACTTTTAACCAAAACTATGATATAATACATATTATGAAACCACTAATGATACTTAAACAAGCGGCCGATCTTATTGCTAAGAAAGGTAACGACTATCAAAATCCTAAATCTAGGATTCGACAAGCAGACTATTATCCAAATGGCGCACAAACCATTTTAGATATTATGACTGGTAAAATTAATCGCATGCACTCTGTTCTCGATGCTATGCGTGATGATGATAACTATATGGAAAACTTCGAATCATTGCAAGATTCTGCAATCGATTTAATTAATTATTCCGCATTCTTTTCAGCATACCTAGATTACGATATTGATGGCCAAACAACAGACCGAGACATATTCAACAGGAACATAATTAAAGATGATAGATCTTAAACAAGGATTACATAATCTTCGTAAAGACTTACTCGACAATGGGTATGAAATAGAAACAGAAAGATGGCAAGGTGGTACTGATCACCCTGGATTCTTAGAAATACTTCACGCAGATATGCAAGCACAAATGTACGACAATAAAACAATTGCAAGTGCAAACCTTAAAGCTTCGCAACCCTGGGCAGATATACATTTCCAAGAACGTGTTGGCGGCGAGCCACTTAATCCGCCACCATCACATAGTATGTGGCTAAAAGATACAGATAAATATCTTATGGATGAAGCTTTCTCACATAGCTATCCAGAAAGAATGTGGCAAGATACAGAACAAATGGGTGTTAGATTTAATATTGCTGATCTAAACACTGCAGTAAAACTACTTAAAAAAGAACCTACAACTAGACAATGCTATATACCAATCTGGTTTCCAGAAGATGGTACAGCCGCTCTCGCGGGCGAACGCGTCCCGTGCACGTTCGGGTGGCATTATATGTTAAGAGATAATAAACTACATTGTGCATATCATATGCGATCCTGCGATGTTATGCGTCATTTACATAATGACTTATTCTTTGCTAATGCACTATGCTTATGGTTAATAGAACAAGCTGAATTAGATGCAGTACCTGGTATTATGCACTTCTCAGCATCATCTTTACATTGTTTTCAAGTAGATAAATATGGGCTAAACATAATGGTAAACGAATAATATGTGCGGATTTTTAATACATCAACGAGATCATACCGGCGTAAATGGTATGCAAGCGATACAGGAAATGTCTTATCGTGGTTTAAGAACCAAATATAGGGGATATAAAACCTGGAAAGAATATGATATGCTTCATACAGCTTTGCCTATGGTAGATCCAGATCCAGATGTATCAATCCAACCTATTCAATATGACGATGAACCACCTTCATTATTTGTCGGTGAAATATTTAATTATAAAGACTTTGGTGATTATCCTAGCGATGCTCACATGATACATTCTAAATATAGAGAAGAACTAAATCACGAATTTTTTCATAAGTTCGATGGGTTCTGGAGTTATGTTACATTCTTTAATGATGCTCCAATAGCTTACACAGACTTCTTAGGAATTAAACCAATCTACTATCGTAGAGATGTAGAAGTTATGGCATCAGAACCTGATGTACTAAAACAATATGGACCAGTTACAAGAGATGAAATCTTCCATTCTAATGTTATGAAATGGGGTTATGATCCTCAGGGCGGAACACCATGGAATGAAATACATCAACTAAAACCTGGGCACTTCTTATATAAGGGTAGAGAATATCCTTATTGGGATTGGGGTTCAGTTCCTGTAAGCAATTTATACGATGACCTAAGTCTTGCGGTTAAACTAAGACTAGGTGGATTCAGAGACGCAGCCGTTCTACTGTCAGGTGGTTTAGACTCCACTATCGTATATCAACTTATTAAACAGCAAGGACTAAATGTTACTGCTATTCATGTTGATAATCACGAAGAAAAATATGCTAAAATGATTGAAAGTGATTTAGTCAAAGTTACCTTAGATAAAATAACAGATGAAGAAGCTGTACGTATACACCAAACACCTGTAGATCTAGGATCAGTTAAACCACAGATTGCTATGGCAAGAAAGCTAAAAGAATTAGGTTTCCATAACGTATTAACTGGCGATGGTGCAGATGAATTATTCGGTGGCTATCGAAGAGCAGCAGAATACGATTCACAAATGTCAGATATATTCTGTGAATTACCATTCTATCATTTACCTAAATTAGATAGAACAATGATGAGATCTACTGTAGAACTACGTGCACCATTCTTAGCACCAAGTGTAATAGTACATGCCTTAGCAGCAGACTATGAAGATCGTAACGGCGAAAAGAAAATATTAAAAGAAACATTTAAAGATATTATTCCACCAAAAATTCTAAAACGTAAAAAAGAACCATTAAAGACAGATGCTATACGCGAAGATAAAATGAAACAAAGAAAGATTAACGCAAAGATATGGAAAGATTTATATGAACAGTAAATGGGATAAAAGATATTTAGCTTTGGCTGAACAAATTGCCGGATGGAGTAAAGATCCAAGTACGCAAGTTGGTGCCGTTGCTGTGAATGATCAAGGTAATGTTGTTGCACAGGGATATAATGGTTTCCCAAGAGGTATAGAAGATACCGAACTAAGATATAATGACAGAGAACTTAAATATAAATATGTTGTACACGCAGAAACAAACTGTATATACAATGCAGCATTTAATGGTAATTCATTAGATGGATGCACAATGTATGTTTGGCCTTTACCGGTATGCCACGAGTGTGCAAAAGCTATTATACAATCAGGGGTTTGCAGAGTTGTGTCTCCACAATTTACTAATCCCGAAACTGAACTCAGATGGAAAGACTCATGTGCCCAAACTTTAGAAATGTTTGAAGAAGCTTATGTTCAATATGATTTCATTTAGGGGTTTACAAACACCTTAATCTGTGGTATAATGTACCATACAAATAAATAAAAGAGGAAAAATGCCAAGTATAGATTTAACACCTAGGAAAAGACATCCTAAAGATAAAAGACCAGGATCTCCTAAGCCAATGCCATTCGATGTTGCACTTAGAAAATTCAGGAAAGCCTGTGACAGAGCAGGTATAGTTAACGAAGTTCGTAAAAGAGAATTTTATGAAAAACCAACCGCAAAGCGTAAGCGCAAGAAAGCAGAAGCAGTAGCTAGAACTAGAAAGCAGGAACGTTTAAACCAACTAGGACCAGCAAGGAGATATTAATATGGGAATAATGGATAAACTTAAAAAGAATAGTAGAATTAAAGGTACAGCTGTACTAGAAGATTCTATTTACTTTGGAGAAAAAGATGTAGTAACAACAGAAGTTCCTATGATTAATGTCGCATTATCTGGCGACGTAGACGGGGGATTAACTAATGGCTTAACTGTATTAGCTGGTCCATCTAAACATTTCAAAACATCATTTGCTTTATTAATGGCAGGTGCTTATATGAAAGAACATAAAGATTCGGTCCTTATGTTTTATGATTCAGAATTTGGATCACCACAATCATACTTCGAATCATTCGGTATCGATACTTCAAGAGTATTGCATACACCAATTACAGACGTAGAACAACTTAAGTTCGATTTAGTTAATCAATTAGAAGAGATAGAACGCGACGATAAAGTTATTATTATCATAGATTCTATTGGTAACTTGGCATCTAAGAAAGAATTAGAAGATGCTTTAAACGAAAAATCAGTTGCAGATATGTCAAGAGCTAAAGCACTAAAGGGATTATTCAGAATGGTCACTCCTTATCTTACCATGAAGAATATTCCTTTACTCGCTGTAAATCATACCTATCAAGAGATGGGATTATTTCCTAAAGCAATCGTATCAGGCGGAACAGGTATTTACTACTCTGCAGATAACATTTGGATTATAGGAAGACAACAGCAAAAAACTGGAACAGAAGTTAAAGGATATAACTTTGTTATTAACGTAGAGAAATCTAGGTTCGTAAAAGAAAAATCTAAAGTACCTATCTCAGTTACCTGGGAAGGTGGTATAAGTACCTATAGTGGATTACTAGATGTAGCACTGGCTGGTGGATATGTACAAAAACCTAACGTTGGTTGGTATTGCAGAGTCGATACAGAAACTGGCGAATTAGTACAACCAAAAGTCAGAGAGAAAGATACTCTTACAGCAGAATTCTGGGAGCCAATATTTACTGGTACAGATTTTAAAAAGTTTGTCAAAGGTCATTACCAGATCGGGCATAAACCGTTATTAGATGTAGAAATAGATTTACAAACGGACGAAACTAGTGTATAATATAACACATAAAGATTATACTTTTGTTGAGCACGAAAACATTGACTTCTACGGAATCAAATTAAACACTCGATTTAAAGGCGTAACCCTTATATATGGTAAGGTTGGTATTAAAGAATCACCCGAACTAGACATAGCTACTTTGTCTTTTACATATAATATTCAGGATCCAGGAGATTACGATCATGACAAATTATGTAAAGACACAGAATTTAATAACTATATCGGCGCTGTTTTAGAACATATAATTAATGAAACAATGGGCGATAAATTAGACGAGGATATAATTGGACATAACGAACCAAATACAGACACACACGCTGAACCATCTTCTTAATAACGAAGATTACTGCAGGCGTGTTATACCTTTCTTAAAGAAAGAATACTTTGATCAATCACATAAAGTTGTGTTTGATCTTATGGTTAAATTTGTTGGCGCACATAATAAACTACCAACAGGTAAAGTATTAGAATTAGAATTACAAAAGCTAACTTTACCAGTAGAAGATTTAAATTCAGCTGCTGCGCTAATCAATGAATTAAAAACAAAGTCGGACATTGATACAGAATACTTAATCAATGAAACAGAAAAATGGTGTAAAGAGAAAGCAGTCTATAATGCAATTATGGAAAGCATTCAAATCATTGATGGTAAGACCGAAAAGAGCGACGGAGCAATACCTGAAATATTATCCGAAGCTCTTGGCACATCTTTCGACCAAGCTATTGGCCATGATTATATTGATAACTCAGAAGAAAGATTTGAATTCTATAATCATAAAGAATCTAGAATACCATTCGACTTAGATTATATGAATAAAATTACTAAAGGCGGTTTGCCAAACAAAACACTCAACATAGCATTAGCTGGTACTGGTGTTGGTAAATCTTTATTCATGTGCCATTGTGCAGCATCAAACTTACAACTAGGTAAAAATGTTTTATACATCACAATGGAAATGGCAGAAGAACGTATCGCTGAAAGAATCGATGCTAACCTAATGGATTATCCTATCCAATCATTAAGTACTTTACCAAAGAATGTATTTAATTCTAAGATAGAAAAACTTGCAACATCAACTATTGGTAAATTAATTGTAAAAGAATATCCAACTGGTGCTGCTCACACTGGACATTTCAGAGCTTTACTCAATGAGTTAAAGCTAAAAAAGAATTTCAAGCCCGATATAATTTATATCGATTACTTGAATATATGTGCTTCTTCCCGTATGCGTGGGCTCGGAGGAAGTATAAATAGTTATTCGTACATCAAAGCTATCGCAGAGGAAATGCGTGGCCTTGCTGTCGAATTTAATGTGCCAATAGTCTCGGCAACTCAGACCACTAGGTCTGGATTCAGTAATACTGACGTCGGACTAGAGGACACTTCGGAATCATTTGGATTACCGGCGACAGCTGATCTAATGTTTGCTCTAATATCTACAGAGGAACTTGATGAGCTAGGTCAAATTCTGGTAAAACAGTTGAAAAATCGTTATAACGATCCGACCAAATACAAACGCTTTGTTGTTGGTATAGATCGTTCCCGCATGAAACTATACGATGTAGAGGAATCCGCTCAGACAGATATTATGTCTGACATGGCTCCGGATAAACCAATAAATACATTTGGTGATAGGGATTCGAAAGATACCTTTGCCGAATTTAAAATATAGGAGAAAATATATGGACGTTATATTAAACGCCAAAAACTGGGTACTCGATCGAGTAAAAGAAAGAACTTCACATGACGGAATCTTATTGATTGC
>Ga0181410_1000270_pt1 | contig 23165 bp, 43 predicted proteins | sample 33SPOviralmetaG_FD_130112 | JGI IMG/M metagenome (GOLD analysis project Ga0181410, IMG submission 130112) | Marine viral communities from the oligotrophic San Pedro Time Series (SPOT) site, San Pedro Channel, CA, USA - 33 SPOT_SRF_2012-06-20 | ecosystem: Environmental > Aquatic > Marine > Strait...
ACTTTAATATTTTCAATGTCGTCTGAAAAGAATTGTGCTGCCGGTATCGCAGGCGAATGTGACTTGTGGGGTAAAGGTGTCAAAGGATGTTATGCGGCAAAGGCAGAAATTCAATATAAAAACAATGTTCCTCAGTTCCGTGATGAATGTGAAGCACGTTGGAAAATTACTGACTCGTTCACCGCAGCCGAGGCTTTCCTAGCCAAAATCAAATCTGCAAGAACACCAATTAAGGCAATTAGATTTAATGAGTCAGGTGATTTTCATTCTACAGAATGTATCGACAAAGTAATTCAAATTGCCACTATGATTGGTGAGTTATTTCCAAAGATTAGAATTTACACCTACACGCACAGAAAATCTCTTTTCACTCACTTGGCAAATGCAATACTTCCTAAAAACTTGACAATCAATATAAGTGACAGAAAACTAGAAGGATTCAATTCATTTGTAGTCGACAAGGAAATTCGAGTTAAAAAAGGAAAAGGATTTAAAGGCGCACTTGGTTACATTGCAGTTCAAAAACAATTAAAAGAAAAACATAATACAAATTTGATTTGTCTTGGTGATTGTTCAAAATGTACACTATGCAAAATCACTCACGGAAAAACAATTATTTGTCCTGCACACTAAAGACTAGCCCTTCGGGGCCTTTTATTTAAAATACTTAAAATAAACCCTTGCCATCCTTGGATAATATTACTATATTTGTTATATACAAATAAGAAAAACCAACCAAAGGAAACAACTAATATGTATACTTTAATTGACTCAGACAATATGTTCTTAGTAGGATCTATCTCATACACTGGAAGAAATACACCAATCATTATTATCAATAGCAAAACCAACGATATTTGGAAAGCAATTAGATTCTCAAAGAAATCTAATATACTTAAATCTATTAAAACTGCTAAAGTATCTAAACAACTAAAACTTGAAAACATATCAATCAAAGAACTTGAACTAAGGACATTAGGTTAATGGTTATCTTAAATACAAAAAACTTAGGTGAGAAGTCCGACAAGGACTTAGAAAGACTAATGCGTAATCTATCAATTGAATATAAAGATAGTGTATACAATAAAGATTTGAAAGATTCTCAAATACTTAAAAGACTAATGAATGTAAAAAAAGAATATAACAAACGTGGTATGGAATTTATTACTGACATCAAAGGACATTAAATGTTAAAGAACTTAAAAACTAGAATCAACAAACTAATCAAACTAGAAAATCAAATGAATAAAGTTACTAACACGAATGCTATCTTTTGTTCAACCTCAATGTCCAATCGTAATGAAATGAATAAAGAACTTTTTGACTTGACTTACGAATACAATCGTACTAAGTTCTTCTTCATGAAACTTAAAAGAGTTCATTTTTACCAATTGAATAGTCATAGTGAATTAATCATGGGAGTAGTAAAATAGTAGTTGCCACCTCAGGATACAATTACTATATTTGTTATACAATCAAACCAACCAAAGGATACGAAATGAAATTATACGGCGAAGAAATCCAAATGATGACAGAACTAATAAACGACAAACTAGCAGCCATCAGTAAATCACAAGAAGGTGTAATCGGATTTGACGAGATTGCTAGACTTGGTCGTGAGAAATTCGGACTTAAAAGATTCCAAAAGAAACTAGAAGATTGGCAGGTATAATAATGACTAACAGCTATCAAGTGTGTTATGCACGAGTAGAAGCCTTCTATCAAAAAATGACTAAAGAAGAATTAATTAAAAGACTAATGTGGGAACATAGTGTAGACGACATCATGAGAATGGGAACACCAAAGGAAGAACAACCATAATGACTATAATAGAACAACTAGAAAAACTAATAGAACATTACAAGCTTGAGGCTAAGGACTTCGAGATGCTAGCTCGTGCAGGATCTACCCAATACAAAAGACTACTACACCAACAAAATATTGTGATTACCGATTTAGAAAAGATACTTAAGAAAGAAGAAGACTAATGAATAACTTATTACAACTAGAACAACTAGACAACCTAATAGACTACTATGAAGATGAGGTAAAAGATTTATATGATTTCATAGCTTACGCACGTGACGAACAACATGACCACTATGAAGGACGATTTCAACAACTCAACGAAGTGATTGAGGATTTGAAAAGTCTAAAAAAAGGTCTGGGAAAAAATCATGATTAAAAAAAGCGCTAAAAATAATGCGCGATTTTTCTGAGGCAAAAAGGGTACCACCTAGGGTATAGGCGCTATATCGCGCCCATTCGTCTGTCTCGTAAAAGGCTTCCCCAGACTAAATTATCTAATCGTGGCTACTGTTCGTCTAATAATATCTAATGTCTTTTTCGTGGGGAGTTTCAAATATAATCTACTGGTGGCAAAAAAATTTTTAAAATATTTTTCTGTTTATAAAAGGCATTTTCTGTGTGGCAAATGAAAATCAAACGTGGCTTCGCCAAAAAATTTGAAAATAATTTTTTTGTTTATAAAAGGGTTTTTTGCTATATTATATAGTAATGAGAAAAAGTATAAATAGGTATATAATATAGGCCTCGCTTCGCGTAAGGTAAAAATGGAGAATGACTATGAGTTTTAAAGATTATATAAAAGAAGGTAGTAATACTTTATTGGTGGAGACTTCGTCTGAAGGGTTTAAGGAAATCCTTCTTAAGAACTTGGATAAGGATATTGTCTTTGGTGAGAAACATAAGAAGTCGGATCGCAAATATTGGGACGGTGCATTAGATGTACTATATGACTATAAAAAAATCGTAGAGGGTTTATAAAATGAGATTTAGAGAATACTTAAACGAAGCTAATAAAGTTACAGACTTAGACAGCATAACCAAAAAATTCTTAGCCTTACCATCAATTGTTAAGAAGGGAACTAAATATACTTATACTTGGGGAACTCATTATCTTACACTTGATATTAAAAATAAAAAAGTACGCGGTGCAATATTCACAGAAGATAGACCTTATGACATCCTTGAAAAAATGGATAAACTTGGCTTTGGTAAAAACATATTTAGTACATTAAAGAAACTATCAAGTGATAAAAAATTAAAAGGCTACGATACAATTTTAACTTTTGGAGAAGGATCATAATATGAGATTTAAAGAATACTATAAAGAAGTAAGCGAATCAAAAATTGATAGAGTAGCAGTTGAAAAGGCGGCCACAAAAAAAGCAACACAAGCGTATGGTGACAAAACTGATAAAACAAAAGTAAAAGGTATGGTGGACAAAGCAATTAAACTTGCTAAGGATACTGAAGATGCTGTCGCAATTGTTCTTGGATTTTTCAATGAAGGTATTGAAGAAGGTTTGAGAAAAGCTCGTAAGAATGTTAAAAGAAAAAAGTGTTGGTCTGGTCACAAAGCTAAAGGTACTAAGATGAAGAATGGGAAAGAAGTTCCCAACTGTGTACCTATAGATGAAGCTGATGAAGCTGATGAGTTTGAACCACATATGATGTATGATCCCAAAACTGGAAAAGGTTATAAGGCTAAAAAATATGAAGATCATCTAAGGATGAAGAAATTAGGTTATAATCATGAAAAACCTGATTCAGGATCTGACTGTTAAAAATATAAATAAGTTAAAAGGAGTTATTTTATGGAAGATATGGAAGAGGCTAATATAGGTTTAGCTGATATTAAAGAAATGGGGTATGAAGTAGGGGAAAATTTATTTTCCCAAATAAAAGATAAATTTCAAAACACACCAGACTTTGAAGCTTATTTTGCAGGTCTAAAAATGGGATTTCTAGATAATTTAGAAGACTTGGAAGAAGACTATAACGAGTCTACTCAGTATGACAAAATCATTCTTGAGAGTAACAAGTGGATGTACAGTGAAAACAGTTCTTTAAACGAGGCTCGTACCAAAAAGAAGGATCGTTATCTACATAAAGGCAATTCTTCTTTTACTATTAAGAAGATTGAGGATACATACGGGACTGACAAACTGTTAGCACAAGCTGAATTTAAAGTATATGCGTCACTGTTTCAATCAACTAAAGAACATGAAGGTGCAAAGACTTCTAATTTGTCTACAACACTAATGGACAAAAAAGCATTTAAGTCGGACCTTAAAGATGGTAAGTTTATTACTTTAAAGGGTGATCCAGCCGCCGCCGGATATAAAAGAAAAGTATTAGACAAAGACTTTTCTAAAGTATTAGTTGATGTTAAGGAATTAAGAGCGGATTACTTGAAAGGTAAGTAATGGGGTTTAATAACAGTTGGAAAGTACCATATCAAAAATAAATAGAGGACAGTATGAAAAAGACCGTAAAAGATTTACGAGTATTATCAATTATGCAATCATGGTTTTTAACAAATTATATGCAAACACTTATTAAAAACGGTGTAACAGAACTGCCCAACTCACTAGAAGGACTATTAGAAGTTGGTGAGGATGTACTATTACCTATGAGCCACAACACTATGGATGTAGCTGCACAAGTTATGGCTGGTGCTAGAGGTGGTCAGTATATTAGGGACGACATTGTAACAGCTTCTGGAGAAAAAATTAGTGAAGTTATGAGAAGGACACAACCCAAAGATCATTTATCAACTATATATGAACTTACTAAAGATATTAGTGATGAAGAAGCATTAGATTCTTTCCGTAAACCTTTTGATGAAGCTAAGGCAAAATTAGAGGAAATTAGAAAACGAGATGAAGATACTGCCGCTAAAAACAAAGCAGCTGCATTAGCACGTTATAAAGCAGCTGTTGCTAGTGAAGCCAAAGAAGTAAGAAACTTTATTGATGGTGATGAGTTGGATAAGTTTGAAAAACTTGTAGAAAAATTAGGCGAAGACATCGTCCTCAAGGTTACAAATATTGCCAGAAGATATGCAGACCTAGGGACTGACGGCAGAGTCTCCGACAACGAGGTTTCTATTCATTATGGTACGGCTATAGAAGAATTGTACGATAAAGAGTTTAGTATGAACGATAGTGTAAAGCGTGGTTTTGGTAAGAATAAACAAATTGATGAAACCATTTCTTATGTTGTAAAAGCTAACCGTTTCATATAGGTTTTTAAATGAACTTAAAAGAGGTCAAACTTGAAAAAGTTATTATATATTAGTCTAATATTACTATTTGGAATAGTAAACGCACAACAATGTCCAAGATGGGTTAATGGAAAACAATATCCAATAAACGAATGTGTTTATTATGATGCAAATGGAACCGGTAAAAATTTCTATTCCGAACATAATATGAATAGAGGTAATCCACCTAGTTCATCTCCTTGGTGGTGGGATGAGTGTCCTACAAATGATGCAAATTGCATAAATCAATATACTGATACTACCATAACCTACCATGATACTGTTACTGTTTATGATACAATTCCAGTATATGATACAACTTTTGTTCTAGATACTATTGATTTTACAGATACTACAATAGTTTTTGATACCACATTTGTGCTTGATACAACTATTATATTAGTCCCCGATACCTTTATTGTATTAGATACTAATGTGATTCTCGACACAAATATAATTCTAGATACAACTATAATATTAGTTCCAGATACCTTTGATGTATTCGATACTACATTTGTTTTAGATACAAATATAATTCTAGATACAACTATAATATTAGTTCCAGATACCTTTGATGTGTTTGATACTACAATTGTTTTAGATACGAATATCATTTTAGATACAACTAACATAATATCAAATGATACTATCATTACTAACATTTTTGATACCACAATTGTTAATGTATTTGATACTGTTGGAATAGATACCATTGTTACCGATACAATAGTTAGGAATGTGTATGAGTATAAGAATACTATTATTCCAGTTACGATTTATGATACTACTGTGATTATGGAGTATGATACAACTAAAGTTGCATTAACTGTATATGATACTACTAAAATCATGGAATATGATACTACAACGATTCCGGTCACTGTTTATGACACAACTGTAATTACTAGATATGATACAACACAAGGATCGTTGATAGATACTTTTTATGTTACTGGTTATTTAGATGTTGATCATCACATAAAACAACCTACTTATGGAAATTTGCCCGAATTAGTTGTAGAGCTGAATCTGCCTGATGTTGGTGAAGACAGTGAAGTTGTAATTTCTTTATTGGCAGATATTTATGATCAATCTGGACAATTTGTTGATAGAATAGAAGAAAGAGTAGTTGCTGATGAATACTTGAATGATGTTTTCACATTTCAATTAATGAAGGGTGATGATAATTATGCGAGAGCACATAATGATAAAATATATGCTAGTGGTGTTTATATTCTAAGTATTGGACTTCAAGTATACGTTGATGGAAAGGTAAGATCTTCAGAAGACATTTTACATAAAGCAGCTTACATAAGACCTAACTAATTTTTTTAATAAAATTATATTCATTTCCCACCGTTTTTAATTATAATAATAGAAAAGATCCAGTTTAACCGCTGGATCTTTTCTTTAATCTATTTTATATCTTGATTATTATCTAGACATTATCTTTTCTTCATCCACAGCTTTAAGCATCATTGCTTTGTGTGTAGGATCTGTTAAATCTAATACTAAATATACGAACTTAGAATTCTTTTCCTTAGACTTTTGTGACTTAGCGTTATCCAAGAAATATTTAATAAACCAGTTTTCAGATTTAAACTTAGTAAGTTCTTTGACCCGTATTTCCATCTGTTCGGGTCTGTCTAACATTGATAGATAGTGTTGTGGTTTAAATTTGCCGGGAGAGTGCATTGTAGACTGGCCTCTGCCTAGTTCAGTAAACGCTTTGCCTGTAAAATCCCACATTGTTTCTTTTAACGCAGGTTTAAATAACTCCTCATCAGGTTCGTCATTGACTCTCCGATCTCTCTCACGTAAATATTCTTTAAAATTCATATTAGTCTTCCTTTTTTATTATTTATACATTCTTTAAATTTGATATTAGTCTTCCTTTTTAGGACCATTCTGGTTTTTCTTGGTCTTATTACCACCAGGAAACATTCTTTTATTTCGTTTTTCTTTTCTTTCAGCTGACGCTTTTTTCTTGGCCGCTTCAGCATCATCTTTTTCTTTCTGAGCATCAGCTTTGGATTTGGGATCCGTACCGGCTTTTAAACATCCCTTCTTAACTTGATCCAACATATGTTGCAATCCTTCCTCTCCACTAGGTAAATCTTTTGTAGGGAATTTTTCTTTTAGAAACTCCTTCAATGTCCCTCTATCAAAAATACCTTTTGCAACTGCTTGTTCTACAGCACTTTTATAGGCATTACCCTTTAAGTCAGTACGGTACTCTTTGTCACCCGGTACATACGGATCCTTTTCTGTACCAGTACCCTCATTTATTTCCAATTTGTTCTTTACTAAATATTCTCTAAATCCCATTTTACTTTCCTTGTACAACACATTATTAATTATATTTATATTATTTGTTTTTAATATTATAAATAGTTTTATAAAGTGTCATTATACAATGGAGAAAAAAATGGGTTATAGAGACTATTTAATAAACGAAGAAGTTAAAGATTTAAAAGTGCCACCAGCACTTGCTAGGAAGTTAGCCGAGTTGGTTAAGTTTGGACTTTTGGAAAAGGGTTCAAAAATGATTAACAAGTATATTGCTAATACTGGAATCACTGTTGAAGAATATGAAGAAGCTGTACATAAGATGTTAGACGCTGCTGCCAACGCAATAGAACGATATGCTACTTATGGTGAAGAAACTGAAATGGAACCTGAAAAAGAAGAAGAAAAAGAAGAAGAAACTGAAATGGAACCTGAAGATGACGATTCAGATTACGATGATGAAGACGAATATAAGGACTTACAAGTACTTACTGATGAGGACTATGACTAGTCAAAAATACTTAAATAAAAAGGACTGTTTTAATAACAGTCCTTTTTTATGCTTTTAAATTTTACTAAACATCAATTGACGCATTACTAACATTATTTACTCACTTGTTCTTTTGACTTATCACCCAACAGTTTAAGTAATCTTGCTCCAGACGATCTAGTTGTACTCTTCTTAGAATACACGTTTAATTGTGTTTCGTCAAAACTGTCTAAGATTGCAATAGCACGACAAATAGTTGGTTTCGCTGGTGTGACTTCAAAATCATTCTTATCAAAGACTTTAATAGTAGTGTCTGCATATTTAACAATCCGAACAAAACCTTCAGTGACTTTATCGTACGCTTTTGCAAAGGTAAACTCACCCTCACGCTTAATCTCACCGATAACATCTTTAAATTGTGTTCTTACACGAGTTGTTTCAATTGTTTTGCTTACTGCAGTCGCTTCAGCAGTCTTTGTCTTTTCAACTGCAACTACTTTCTTTGCTTTCTTAGGTTTTGTAGTCGCAACTACTTTCTTTGCTTTTGTAACAACTCTTTCACTTTGTCCAATTTGTGTTTCTGTTGTTTTTGTAGTCATTTAAGACCCCTTTCGTTTTGTTTTGTGTTTCGTTGTATAACAAATATAGTAAATAAAAAGACCCCTGGCAATGGTTTGTTGTGATGAAATGTAAGATCTTCTAGTTGGCCTTACATTTCCAATTATCACATTATTTCCACTATCGGAAACCACCCTCTTCTTGGATCTTGTCGATAATTCCATTCACAGCCTTCTGGGAAGCTTCCAAACCTTCTATCCGTCCTTGATGTAATGCTTTCTCAGCACCTATCTTAAAACCTTTTAGTTCTGGTGATATTTTCGTGTTCTTTACATTCTCAATAGACTTAACGAAAAAATCATTTGTCTTTGCTTGAATATCACTAATTGATTGTAATTTAATTCCCATTTATATACTCCTACGATTATCTTTCAAATCTATTTAGATGTGTCTTGAAACCCCAATCTACAGGTGGTTTCTGTTCTTTGCTATGTAAAAGCCATAAGACCTTTGTTTTTGGTTTTGTTGGTGCAGACGCATAACCATCCGTAAATATTACCAACCCATCAACCTTTTGTGTATTCGCATAATCAACTACACATTGGAAATTCGTACCTCCACGTCCCAACACTTTAAAGTGTGTCTGTGCGTTCTTACGTTTCTTTTCCTTGAGTTTAATTTTAGTATCAAATAAGACATACTCAATTTCAGAATGTTTACAAATGTTATTAATAACTGCAAACCCTTCAGCCAAGTCTTCCTCTGACATAGAACCTGATGTATCAACTGCAAATATAATTTTAGCTTTGTATTCTCGTCTATAACCAGGTAGTGCCAAATCGTGTCGTCTATTTACTTTCATTCTACTCGTGACAGATGTACCAGTTATAACTGAAGTATTAAATCTTCTAATAACTTCCTTGTAAGATATTTTAGGTTTGTTGGCACTAATAACACTATCCATATAGTCCTGAGTAAACTTACCCCATTGTTTGATGGAACCAGATTTTTCATCAACCATATTTTTAATATCGGCGTCTAACATTTCGTTCTCACCCCAATTATCATTTGTGTCACCGTTAGGATCAAAATGACCTTTCAACGCGTCCTGATCTCCTTCACCGTCAAATGTTTGGTAACCATCTTCATCAAGTACTTTTTTATTAGAGTCGCCGTCTTGTCCTGACTTACCATTACCTTTTGATTCACTATCTTCATCAGTATCATCTTTACTAGTTGATGAGTTTGTCATTTCCTCTTTTTCTTCTTCTGTTAAATCATTCCAAACTTGTTGGACTTTCTTTTTAACTTCCTCGGACATATCTAATAGTTTACGAAAGTATTCCTCAAAGAACTTATTTGGTTCTAGTCCAAACATATCCGGCATTGGCATTGTGTCTTTAATCTCTTTGAAATTTAAAACACTACCAGCCACCATTTGGTCTACTGTGACAGAACTTGCTAAGTTAGAAATCTCTTTTGGATTTTTAAGTCTAGTCGTTGGATGTCTCAACAATAATTTGAAACCCTCAGCGGCCATCACCATTTCCAAAATCTCCTCACTTAGTGTGTTGACAAAGTTTGGATTGAACCGAATAGTTGGTGGATTAGTCTTAGTATCAATTCCCATAGTTGTTTGTTTTGTATCTGGAACTTTTTCCATCAAACACCAAACTCCTAACATAACTGGATCTGAGTTAAACCACTTCAACTGTATCTTATCAATTCTGTTTTTTGCTTTTTTAATGTTAGCCACTTGAACTCCGTTCTACCAGTTTTTAATTTCTTCTTCTTCAGAACCGTTGATAACATCAATAAATCTATCAGCTAAGTTACTATTTAGGTTCATTAGACTACCTGGCCACATCTTACCTTCGCTATTAGCAATACTAACATGATCAAAGAAATCTGCCATTGCTTCCGCTGGAATAACATTTAAGTACGACTGAAGATTCTTTGCACATTCAATAGCGATTTTGTCACCATTCATAATTGCCTCTTCTTCTTTTTCAAACCATATATTCATTTGTCTGTTCATATGAATAACTTCTTGAATGTTCAGTTTTTCTATTTCACCTTGAATACGTTCATCCCAACCGGTTAATACTTTACCAGCATGAACACCTGTTCCATACATTTTTAAGTGTTGTAGAAATGCTGAAGTAGCACTTACACCAACCACACCAATCATATAGTTACCAAGTAGTTCTTTATCAACTTTACCATCTTCAGTAATAATACCTTCTAAGAATTTGGATACTCGTTCCCATGATCTTCGTGAAGGATAAACTTTTCCACTTACTAATTCTTCTTCAGTTGGTGGATCTAGTTCGTGTGTGTTTTTTATAATGAAAGAAATTACCAAATTACTAATTCTGTTATAAGCTGCCCAATCACACCATTCGTCACTACTAGGATTAACAACATATCTATTCCACCTGTCAAGAAATGCCGGATCCATATCTTCTACTTGATAAGTACCTTCACTTGTAAGAGGATTGACCGCACCAAAGATACGAGTTCCTTTTGGTAACTTACGTCCATTTAACTCTCTGTTCAATACCATATCCATAAGACACTGATTGATTTCAGGTTTGCCCCTATTTACTTCATCAAGTAAGACAGCAACCTTTTCATCCTCGTCTAGTGGCCACCAATCTGGTGGTGCGAATGAAGTTACTGTATGTGAAACACCATTAACAACCTTTTCGGTTCTGTTAGGCAATCCAATGAAGTCACCAGCATCCGCCATCTGACCCGCAAACTTCATTATGACACGATAACCCTGTTCAGTCAATTTCTGTTTAATCCATTCAGACTTTCCAATTCCATGAATACCTTCGAGTAGTATTGCTTGTTCAGTTGGTGTGTGTTTAAGTATCTTTGTTAATTCTTTAAATGTAGGCATGCCTAATCCTTCCTAATATTCTTCTTCGTCTTTAAGTGAATTTCCAGCAATCTCACGCAACCATTTAATTGTGTGTTCCCCACCAGATCGAATGTCTTCTAGTAATACAACAAAAGCTTTAAACATTAACAGCATAATCAATGTGTTGAAGCTTGCTATTGCTACTATTACTATTGTAAAAATATTTATTTCCATTGTGTCTCTCCTTACAGTAAATATACTAAATTTGGTTAATGATGTCAAGTATGTCTAAGTCACTTTCTAACATATTCTTAAGATCTTCCATTTTGTCTTTTGTAATTTCAATATCTGGTCGTTTGTCCAAAGTCAGTTTTTTGTATTGTATTCTATACATCTCTTTTACAACAGTATCATACATTTCACCAAACTCATCTTTAGAAGGGAATTTCCCTTCCTTCCAATCCAACACCATATTGAAAGCCATTTTATATGATATTCCAATATCAGTAAGTGCGGATATAGCGATGGAATAGTACCCCGTATTCAACAGCTCACCAATAGCTTCAATCTTTATATTAAATTCTTTTTTACTTAACATCCAACTCCTCGCGTAGAACTTGTGTTCTGTTTGTGTTTAGAAAGGGATTAAAGGCTAGTTCTACGAATTGGAAGTCCAAGTCCATAAAAGTCACATCACCACTTAAAAAGATTCTTTTACAATTAGGTATCATATCAAACACTCTTTTACACATATCCCTCATACGATCCGAGGGATCACTATAAATTAACCCATTTATCTCAACCATTACTCAACCACCTTCAATCCCGTTACTTTTTCGTTTGTTTCCATTATTAAATTCACAACTTTCTCAATACGTGAAATGAAAGGGGCTACTGATTTTACAATATCCTTTTCATTAGACTCAGCGTATTTTTTAATATAGTCGTATGTGTTTTTTGTTCCAGACTGAAGTCCAAACAATCTCATTAGAACTACTGACGAAAACTCGGCAATAATTTCCTGTGAAGCAACTTGTCCACCTTTTGTATCTTTAAATATCTTTTCTTCGGCAGCGTGTGCTAGTTCATGAAAGAATGTCTGTTGTGATGTAGTAGCCATCTTTATTTCTTTTTCACTATCATTATAGAATGCCATATACTTAGAGTTTTCAAAACCTTGTGTGACTTTAATCCCCCATTCGTCAGCAACTTCCTCACAAAGAAATTCTGGTAGTTCTTCTACAATACCATAGTCAATTTCTTTCTGTCCTTCAGTTTTTTCTACTGGCCAAACTTTGATAGCTCTAAAACCAGTAACAACCATAACAGGTTTACCATCTTCGTTGAACATCTTGTTTCCATTCTTATCTTTTTTCGGGAACGAACTAGGTCCTAATATGTTAAAGAACCCCCCTTTCAATGGTCTACGATCTTCTTTAATCCAAGCCTTTGGTCCTCGTGCGTCTACTGTATTATGTAGAATCATATTAATTCTATTAAGTAATGACCACTTATCCGAAGGTAAATTTTTATGTCTCTTAAACATTGCTTTTGTAACTAAGTCCAACGACTCTGGTTTCATGAACGCGTTTAATATACCTTGTATTTCATTTTGTACAGTTTCCGTCATTGACATAATCTCAACTCTTTCTTCTTAATTATAAATTAAATATAATATAAAAACAAAGAGTTGTCAATCATGCATACGGACTATCTTTCTTTAAAGGTTTGTTCAAACTCCTCCCATTCATCTTCGGACCACTCCGAAGTATTGACTAATGTGTTTACGTTTACCCTTTGTCGATGATACTCATCTGATTCAACTTTGTGTAACTTAATTTCTTTTTCCATTTTCCATCCTTAATATGGGTCTGTTTTACTTCCAATAACATCAGCAATCTGTGAATCAGATTTGCCTCTTTTCCAATAGTTAGCATGCTTTGGATCACGTTTCTCAACATTCCCATCACATCTCACACTACTGTAATCTCTTTCTAATTTACCATTACATTTTTCACATACTGTTGGACGTTTATCACTCATTGCTAATTTCAATGTCAATTCGTTTCCACAATTGTTACACTTAAACGTATATGATGGCATAATATTTTCTCCTACTCAATTGTATCATATTTACCAGACCTTATAGCCTTTTTTCTGTATTCACCAGCATAAAGTCTTATCCAGTCTTTAACATATTTATCGTCCGAATATAATCCACATTCTAGTTTACATTTTTCAACATACTCTAAAATCACTTCACGCTGATCCTTTAAAAATCTTTCCAAGTCAATTTGATTTACACTTCTCATAACTAACTCCTCACTCTTTTGAAATATTTACATAATCCTCCAAAAACAGTATTGGTTTTCTTCCACTCTCATTAATTTTCAACTTACACAAATATCTTATACACATATCTAAATCATCCCATGTGTCTGATGTGTAACGAGAATTAATAATAGCAAAATTACTATTCATTACAATATTTTTAATCAACTCAACAATTTTCTCCAACTCATCAATTTCCCAATCTTCAACTATGAGATACAATCTCAATACTTCTAATTTCGTTACTGCACGAAAAACATTGACTAGAATGTACTCACCGTTAATATGTAACATATTAACTACTAACTCACAATTATTCATGTGTTAAATATAGTTAAATTTATTTATTTGGCACCCCCTCATTTAAACTTAACATATTTATTATGACTAGCAACTTCTTTATCTGTGCGTTTATATGCACCTTGTCCAAAAGGATTATGTACTATGTATAAATGTCAATTTTATTCCCCAAATAAAATAAATCATTATATTTATTTTGTCTAGAATTATTTCTAGTTTTTCCACTCTTTTCAACTTTTCGTTCACGAATGGTCTTTATATTAAAATTAGGATATTCAATTTTAATATAATTAGAAATGAATGGATTGATCATATCAGTTTTCATATTGGTTCCCAAAAAGCATTCTATATTATTTAGTAATTTTAATAAAACATTCTTCTTTATATTCTTCCATAGAATGTTCAGAAACTTTTCCAAACCATAAAAAACTCCAACCACTACTATCTGGATGTTTCAATTTAACAATTGAACCTGGATGTTTCCACCACAAATACGCTCTAGGAACTCTAGGAACTGGATCACGTGTAAAAGCAAATTGTCTACACAAATCTATATGTTTTCGAAAACACTTTCTAAAACTACCTTTTCCAGTTCTAGGAGCTCCAAAAGTAAATACGCCTTTAATTTTAAAATTCATTTGTTTTAATTTAATAGCAATTATTGTTGCAATTGCACCACCTAGCGAATGACCACAAATATAAGTATACAAACGCTGTCCACCAAGTTCACATATTGCATCAAAAATTGGATTTTGCAAATCACGTGCAGCATTAAAGAATCCCCTATGCATCCAACCCATATCAGTTTTTTTTGGTATAAAATTTATATTAGCTAGAACGTCACTAGAATCATCAGTTCCTCGAATAGAAACAAACATCATATTATGATACTTTAATACTAATGCAAAATCATTACCATTTTTTATTATCTTAAAATTCCTACTATAATTTTTTTTCAAATATCGAACTAGAGTTTTTTCATTCTCATATACCATAGTAGATAAATCAGCAGAAATTGAAACTCTTTTTTTAATTATGTCTTCTTGTTCACTCATACCTTATCCTTATAAATATTTTTAGTTGTACTATTATTATACAACTTTAAATTGACTATTACATTACTATTTATTTAAGGAGTATTATGTCTACTAAAAAAATCGGTTTTGAGATTATTAAAACCAATACTGGAAAGCGCTTTTATTCAAAAACAGAAAATCAAGATAAACTCGTTAATTCCATTGTTAAAAACCAAATGACTTTTTGTACTGGTCCAGCAGGAACAGGAAAAACATTTATGTCTATATTGATGGCATCAAAATATCTTAAAGAAGGTAAAATTGAGAAAATAATTATTACTAGACCAATGGTGACTGCCGGTGAAGATATGGGATTTTTACCTGGAGAAATATCAAATAAAATGGATCCGTTCTTAAGACCAATCTTTGATGTTTTAGATATGATACACCAAAAACCAAAAAGAAAAACTGAAAATAAAGGTAAAAAAACAACACAAGAAACTTCAGTAGAATATTCTGATCAAGTAGAAATGATTCCTCTAGCATTTATGAGAGGTCGAACATTTAATAATGCTTTTGTTATTTGCGATGAATCTCAAAATACGAATGTGGAACAAATGAGAATGTTGGTAACTAGAATTGGTTATGGTTCTAAACTTGTTATAAGTGGTGATACATTACAAACTGATATAAGAAAACAAAATGGACTAGAACATTTTATTGGGCGTTTAGAGAATAATAAAATTAATGAGATTGATGTAGTGAAATTCACTAAACAAGATATTGTTAGGAATCCACTAATCAATCAAATTGAAGAAAAAATATATAATAATTAAAATTGAGAACTTACGCTCTCAATAGCCTTTAAAGTTCCTTTAAGGGCTATTTATATTACACTACTATGTCAACTCTGTCATTAGATTATTATACTCACTAATGATTTTTAAATCGGCTTGACGAGCTTTGTGTAGTCTGTATTGTGAGAATCGTTTACGAATACCCGTTTCCGAATTTTCAACAACTACGCGGTCAAATGTTAGTGGTTTAGGATTAACAACATTATATACTGTCGAGTCTCCTGAATGTAATACTGCATCGCCTTTACGGAACAATGACTTTTTATCAATTGAATATGAACTATTCATCTTTTTACCTCTTTTGTTTTTGTAAATTTTTCCAACAAATGGAAAACTTCTGTATTTTCAAACTCACCTGTATTATGAATATAAATATTTTTTTCAGGTCCAACATCAGTAAGTCGATGTAAAGTTTGTGATAATCTAGCTAAAGATATCTGTTCCTGTTGTTTACCTTGATAACAAGCTTCTGTACACGAAGTAAACACAAGTGCTGTTTGGATCATCTGTAACTCTTTTTTTGTTAGTTCCAGTTTAATCATTTAACTCACGCATTTTATTCATGAATAGAGTAATCTTCTTAGCGTGATATTCAATGGTGTCGTTTTGATTAGACATTTCAGTGTTTGAAATATATGCCTTTGCCAACTCCACAATATGTTCGTCTTTGAGTTTCATCTATAACCTTTCTTTTTAATTATAAATTATAATATACCTTAATAAACTAGTCTTGTAAAGTAGTTTTGTTGATATCTTCTAAGATAATCCTACCAGTCTTTAAAGTTTTAATTTGTTTATCACTTTCTTTAAAAGTCCAATATTTGGTACTTGAAGTTACTTTCTTAGTATTCCTAAGAATCATCACTTTAAGATTACTATCCCACTTCTCAATAAAATAACTCTTTTCACATTCTTTATCCTTCGCAGTACCACCAAATGTAATTTTAACATCTTCTGGATATTCCACACTCTCAACAACTTCTTTTTTGAAGCGACCTAACTTACTATCTAACCAACTACTAAATCCCATTTCTAATCCTTTTTATAACTTATAACAACTATTAATTTATGTTTATCTGTAACTATATCGAACTCGTCAAACTCGCTTTTTAAAGCATCATATGTAGTCTTTACACCTTGTGGTGATGCACATTTAAGTGTGACTCGATCGACTGGTTTTTTAACCGCGCTTATCAAATCATTTATATCAACAAGTCCAAACTCATCTTCAAATCGACCTGTTAAATAGTTGTGCATTTTTTCCCAACTACTCTCGTTTATAACATCTTTAAATTTCATATAATACCTCCTACACTATTTATCAAATTTAATCCATTGTGGCATTTCCCTTTTTTTATAATCGAGAAATCCTTTTTTATCATTTAAGTAATACGTCCTGTAAGCCTTAATAGAACACCTACTTTTATATTCAATAGGCATACATTGAGGTGGTTGTACAAATTTGTCATTACTTAATTTAGGTTCGTTAGTAATACACCAATCAATTATATCCTCCGTTTTATGTTTTTTTTCATAACGATATGTGTATTCTTTACACAAGTTTTTAGCCATATTACACAACCATCTATACTGTTTTATTGAACCTCTAGCCCAGACAGTACTTGGATGATTCATAAAGGCCTTCTTGTATGGAGCCTCACTCCCACTTATCCAATGTGCTGTACATAACATTTGTGCAGATTCCAAAATCATCTTAACAACGTGTTTGTTACAGTGCATTCTAGCACACACCTCAGGTTTTTCATGTAAGTAAAAAATATTCATATTGTCCTTTCATTTATGTTATAAATATAATAAAGTAATTTAAAGATGTCATTATAAAATATATAATTTTTTAAGAATGTCGTGGGAGAAAAATATGGGCTTTGCAGATTTTTATGTATCAGAAAATTCTATTAGGAATATGATCAAGAAGGATGTTAGTGAAGGTAGAGAACTCATGGAATGTGTCTTTAGAATGGGTTCTGATGCTTGGTGTGACTACTTCGAAGAAGCAAGGAATATGAAGTCTGAAGGATATAAATTTTGTGATAACGACATTTTTATGTTGGAAACAGATATGGGTAAAACTGGTATTAGTCTTGATAAAAACGAACTTTACGAAGGTAAAAGACGAGCATCATTTCAGGGTAAGTCAGTTGCATTAGATAGTCCGTCAAGAACACCAAAAGGTGATAATAAGAAATTTCAAGTATATATTAACTCCGGTAGAAAAGATAAGGATGGTAAGGTTGTTGCAAAAAAGATAAGGTGGGGTGATCCAAATCTTAAAGTTAAGAATTACGATAAAAAGGCGGCCAAGTCATTTCGTGCTAGACACAAATGTTCAACTAAATCCGACCGCAGTACTCCAGGTTGGTGGGCATGTAATGTACACAAATATGCTAAACAATTAGGTCTGTCGTCTTCAAATCCTTGGTAAACAATATGGAACAATTACCCTTTGAAGAACGTACACTTTCTTCAAATCAATACATACGATTATTTTCAAAAGACTTGGACTATGATGAAATGAAATGGCATTGGGATGAGGAAGATAGGGAGTTTGAAATATTGGAAGGTGTGGGTTGGTCATTTCAACGTGACAACTCACTACCAATGGAAATGAAAGTTGGTGATAAGATTAAAGTTAAAAAAGGTGAATGGCATAGAGCTTTAAAAAAACCAGACCTTGAAACAGATCTGGTCATATTACTTACTAAGAGCGATTAACGATATTTCTCAATTATAGTTTTTATATAATTTTTATATTTAATAGGTACGCTTCTATATCTGTACCATTCTTTTTTCATTCTAATCTTTTCAATAATTCTTTGAGTGACAATTTTATAATCATTTAAACTAGCTTCCCAATCATTATACAATCTACTCTGTCCCTCCCAATCGTTTTGGAAGGTTGTCTGTATATTAAAACCTCGTCCTATCGCCTCTTCTTTTAACAAGTCAAATCTTTTATGTAGATATTTACCTTTATCGTAAAAGAAGTAAACGTGTCCAGTATTCAAAGTAAAACTTTTAGGTATTTTATTTTTCTGTACACCACTCTTACATTCTAAGGATTTTCTAAAAGAACCAGATAACTGATTAATCTCTCTAATCTCAGCAATTAAGTGTTGGTCACATAAATCTTTAGGTTCGATCAAATTAATTCTAGTCATTTTATTACTTTCTTTATCATTAGTATAAAACTAATATAGAACAAAAAAGGAGGTTTTTCAACCCCCTTTTTAAGATAATCTATTTCTCGTAACCAATCTTACCAGTAAATGCTTGTAAGGTTTTCCAGTCAGTTTTTAGACCCGGTGTGAACTTACTATTAATAACATCCACTAAGGCTCTCAAACTAAGTTGCTTATTCTTCATAAGTTCCTTATCCGAATACATTTCCTTTAACTCATCAACAACCGCTATTTTATCTTCAGCTGAAAGTTTTATTACTTGATTAAGAATTTTAACTTCCGGCATGAAAGCTGGTTTTCTAGCAACACTTCTAATACGAGCCCAAATAGCAGATTCACTCATTACCAAGTTAAGTGGACCACCACCAGCTGAACGAGTAAGTACAGCACCTTCTTTATCTAATTTTCTTACATCTTTGTTTGTAAGGATTATAACCTTACCGGTGAATAAGAAACTGGCAGGAACTTTGCCACCACTTTCATCAAAGTATCTTTCCATAGTTTCCATTGGTAATTGTTCAATAGGAATACCATCTAACACACTATAAAGATCGGGTGCTTGTTTAGCCCAACTAATATTTTTAGGCTCAGTATCTGTCATTGCTTTCAATAGGTTCATGGATTCATCATCCTTGAAAATACCATCGGCATCGTCAAGTACAATTACTTTGTCATGATACTGGAAAGCCTTTCTATATAATGAAGGTGCGGAAACACCAGCTGACATTTGGATAAAGTCAACACCATTCTGTAATCCATATTGTTTCATTACATTTTTTACACTAAATGATTTACCTAAACCACCAGCACCAGAAATGATACCAAAACGGTGAGCTCCGGCAACTATTTTTCTAATGTAATCTTCTACCATAACAAAGTAATCTTCAACTTCTGTTTCAGTTACTTCAATCTCTTTCATACCTTGTTGTACATTTCTATCAATTCTAGTTTCAGTGTTACCATTAGAAATTTGTACACCCTTTAGTTTCTTACTAATGTAAGCAGGTGATACACCTAGTTCTTCACCAATCTCTTTCGGTGCAAATCCTTGGTTGGCCAATGCTTCAATAGCTTCACCTTTATTCTTGTACTGATTACCATTATGTATTAAAGCAGCCTCTACAAGAAGTTCTCCAGCAATCTTTTTATTCTCGTCAAACACGAAGAACGATGCTTGTTCATCACCTTTTATAATATTGACAAGTTCAGGTAATACACGAACAACAGAAATTTGATTTAACTCAACGTGTTTTGTTGGTGTTGGATCACGTTTTGTCCAAACATCAATGGATGCAATCTTACGACTCTTTCCGGATTTTGACCAATTGAAACGTATAGCCTTTTCAGCCTCTGGTCCAATGTAGAATAATTCACCCATTTGTTTACCATAAGCATTCACAAATTCTACTGGACCTGGATATGGATGCATTGAAGTTCCTAACTTGTTGGTTAGGTAACTTGTTATTTTTCCAAGAGCTGAATAAAAATCTTCTTCTTTAAACGCCTCTTCTAGATAATATTTTCTAAAACTCATATTTTATTTTCCTCTTACTTGTCCTGGCCCACGTGATGATTCCCATATTGAATGAGCCGTTAAATGTTTTCGTACAACAGCATACATTGCATCAAAACTTTGCAAATCGTTACCGGTAATAATTGTTAATGCATCTGGCGCAACCCAAAATCCAATCGCCTCAAATTTTTCAAGTAAGGCATATGAATAGAATTGGCAAGTAATGATAAAGTCCTCAAAGGAACCATACGAATTAAGTGCTTCCCTGAATATGTTTAGTTTACTTGACATTTCACTATTCGAAAATTCTCTGTAGGGATGGAATAGTGTAATGACTTTACGATACAATTCAGCATCTTTATTTTTAAGTAGTTCATTTCTTAACTCATCTACTTTCCTAGGTATGAACGACTTCTTCACTCCCCCATTAATTAATGGAAGTTCCAAAGCGTTGCCTGCACCCAAATCGACCAATTCCTTTTCTAACTGATCCCACTTAACAGCACCCTTTTGTGAAACAAATCTAAAACCAGAACTACCAAATGCTTTTTTGATTTCAAAGTGTGTATCGTCGGTAGTATAAACATCGCCTTTATTACCAGGTGGATTTAATAAGTTACTGAAAAGAAACCAAAGTATGATTTCACCTTCACCAACAGCAGTCAATCCAGTACCAACTTTTAATCTAAACAAATCTGTAAAAAATTTGGGATCAAGAAACGGAACAACGTGTTTTATCATTGCTTTTAGATTTACCGTTCTTGATTGTTTAAGTGACAACTTCTTTTTCTTTAAAACAGTTTCAAACTCTTCAAAACTACGTTCACCAATCCAATATCTTCTAAACAAATTCATAAGAGCGCTTTCAACTTCTTTTGAATCAGTATCTTTTTCTTTTAAATAATTTTTTATGAAACTTTTAAGCTGTTCAGTTTGTAAAGTATTTCTTAAAAATTTTATGTGGTCAGGAAATTTAGGATCTTCGTCATCGACAACACCAATGTTACCAGACGTTTTTCTTTTGGATGTGTTTATATAAACAGGTTTTTCATCTATTTCAGCATCAAACTCTTCTAGATAATATTTTTTAAAACTCATTTTTTTATTTCCTCTAATTTCCTATTTTAATAAATGGTCCGGACATTCCTTTAACTGTACTTGTAGCATAACTATATGCAAATTCAAGAAAGTCATCATTTGTATATAATGCAAACTGTAATGCTTGTATCTTTGATGATAATGATTGTGCAACTGCTTCAATAGTCATTGTCTCTTTCATATCATCTATTAGTGATATTAAATCCTCAACACGCTTAATCTTATTTATATTAGTTGTGTCTACACCACTCTTCTTTTTAAGTTTGTTTATCAGTTGATATATTGTATTAATAAATTTCAAACTAATATCACCCTTACTTATAATGTCATCTGCTTTGTAAACAGTAATACCTTTAAAGTTTGGGATGTGTTCCTTCATCCAATTCAACATAAATATGTAACCAACCTTACCAGCCTTTGCCAAATTTCCTGAAACTTCACCCTGAACCTTACCACCAGCAGTAGCTGTAAAATCTCGTATTTGAATTTTGATCTTATCATCATTACCAAATAAAAGTATGTCTTTGGTAATAGCAACTTTTTTAGTCATGAAGTTTGGTTTAATTTTATTAAGATTTATATCAGCATTTGTATCAACATCAACATTATAAACACCGACTGCAGGATAATCATTTCCAACCATTTTTAACGAAATGCCTACAATATCTTTATCTTTAATATATGACTCAGATAGGAAACTATTAAGTTCAAGTATTGTATCACACTTCATCAACCCCATAAGTTTTTTATTATCTTTCTTAATCATCCAAATATCAGCAGGATTCCACTTATTAATATTTGATTTTGAGTAACCAGTTTCCGCCTTGAGTATTTTAGCTTTGTTTTTTATCATTAAAACTTCTTTAGATTCATAATGGAAAACATGATTGTTGGTAGGTTTTAATTCAGTTTTAATTGCCAATGCTGACCAACACGCACTACTCACCCAAGCAGAATCACTTTTTAATAAAGACACAATATCTTCAATAGGAGATGTTATACTATAATTACTTTTAACACTTTTAAATTCACCTATTAATGTTTCTTCGGATTCGTTTTTAATAAAATCTATTAACTTATTTATATTTTTAATTTTCTTAACAATATAATATGCGGTAACAACAGCAGTTGAACTTTCTACAAGTTTTGTCTGTTTACTACCACCACCTGATCCTTTATTGGATCCAAACTCTGATGTCTTTTCAATCTTGCCTAAAGTAATTAAATTCCCAGATTCATCTTCAAACTTTATATTATTGATATCATTAAAGTTATTTTTATTAACCATGTCTTTAATTTGATCCAAATCTGGTTCTTGTACAGTAAGTTTAGTACTAGTTCCATCTGAAAGAGTGAAAGGTGTACCATTTATTAACTTAGCTAATAACACACCACCACGATTAGAATATCCCTGTATTGGCTTTACCAATTCATTTTTAGATAAACTAGATTCTTTGACATAAAAGTATTTAAATTTCATAGTAAAAAATGTCCTTGGTGTGTTTACAACTATTTATAATATCAATATCCCAAATCATTTTCGTCTTCATCATCGTCTTTGTCTAGTGAAAGT
>Ga0181410_1000272_pt1 | contig 23116 bp, 11 predicted proteins | sample 33SPOviralmetaG_FD_130112 | JGI IMG/M metagenome (GOLD analysis project Ga0181410, IMG submission 130112) | Marine viral communities from the oligotrophic San Pedro Time Series (SPOT) site, San Pedro Channel, CA, USA - 33 SPOT_SRF_2012-06-20 | ecosystem: Environmental > Aquatic > Marine > Strait...
AAAACTGATCCGGGCGGAGTGTATCGTCTAATTTCATCTTGTGAAAGTCTACGAAGAGGAACAGCAGAAATCGTATTTAACACAGGAATTTGTGTAGCGTTTCCTTCGTTGTTAACATTCTCACCCATTAGCAGAATCTTAATTTGATATGCGGTAAATTCTGATGTGCCGGGTAGGAGATTATTTGTTGTGAATCTCATCACACCACCAACATCACCTTCTGGTTTTAGTTCTGCAAACTTACCAGAAACAGGAAGAGTCGCATTACCTTCTGGGAAAAGTTCTATGTAATCATTATCATCAAACACACCTGCTGCCGTATCCGGTCCTTGTAGTTTAACGTAGACTTTAATTTGTGAGTTTCCGACGTATGATCCATCAACCATAACAACAATATCGTCTGCTGCTTTTTCCAAAGTGACTTTTCGACTAATATAACGTGAACGGTTTGTCGCAAGTCTCGCCGTTGGTTGATTTTCTTCATTTACAGCAGCAGAATCGTCATTGTTTGCCATATATTCTATTAGGTTTACACCAAGTCTATCACCATCGATCATACTACAAATTGCTTTTGTTGAGTCAGTGTTGAATCTAGCACTTATTTTAATAGGTCTTGATTCGTTGCAAATTTGTTTTTCGGAAAAGTCATCTGTTGTTAGGTTTACCTCAAATGGATTCTTTACTTCAGAACCACCGGAAACTGTATTAGATGTGAGTTTATAAACAGTTTTGACTCTATCAGTAAGTTGATCGTTCACATGAGCATATAACACATGGAAAGGTCTTCCTCCCCTTCCGCTTGTGGTGAAAATCACCTCGGACTGGGTATCCTGTTCGTCTGTGCTAACACCCTCAAAATTACATCTATTAACAGACATTTTAAGATACTGATCTTTTGGTGGTTGATATGAACCATTGTTAGAAGGGATAAACATCCTTCCCATGTAAGTTGGTTTCTTAGCAGTTCTATTAGTTTGATCTGAGACACTCGGATTTCCAGTAAGTATAAAACTATTCTCTTCGGCATAGTATAATTTATAGTCATCGTTGGAACTAATACAAACAGCATATGTTGTATTTGGTTTTAGATATACTGGAGTTGAGAAGGTGAATTTTGTTCCTTCTGTGCTTTCAAAATTACCTGTAGAAATATCTGTCTTTGTTACTTCTGAGAAAGGAAGAACTTTGTATGGGTGCGGCGCACCGTTATACATGGGACGAATATGCACTTTAACAGGATTTGTTGAATCCGAAGTTGGAGAAGGTAATGATGCAAAGAACAAATCAATATCCTTTAACATAATTCCATTTGGGAAATTAGTAGGATCAACAAAAAGTTCTTGTGCGAATGGAGTCTGTGAATTATAACTTCTAGAAAGGTTATCTTTCGAGTTCGACTCATAATAGTCCGAAGACACATCTTCAACATTACTTGCTTTTCTTCGGGTGATAGCAGGTCTTATCGAAAAGGAGTCTCCCTCTTTGGTTTCTAATAACCCTTCTGCATAATATGTGCCATCTGCACTGGAACTAGCAAGAGGCAGACTGCCCGCAGCGTTATCAGCAACCCTGAATAGTTTTTTGCCTGTAGAGTGGACTCCGAATTGTATTGGGAATGTACCACTTGTTGCACCTGACGCATCTGTTTCAAGGAAACCCTTGGAGGCACCATCAAAGGAAATATAATGCTTTGTGTTTGGTTTGAGATTTTTTACCGAGTAACTAATCTCCCTTGATCTTGCAAAAGGAACGACACTTAAATCTACAATTCTGTTTCCAATTTTCTTAATTAGTTTATCAGAAATTAATCTAGAAACATAAGAGGATCTTCTAGGATTTGTATATTCGCCCCCAGCAGAATCATGTTCGATATTCACATCGTTTCGTTTCCTTGAACCAAACCAAAGTGTCTCCCAGTCTCTCCACTGTGAACCAAAACCTCTGTTTCTACCTCTTTGGAATGCAGCGATAGATGTTTCCCAGTTATCAACTTCACCTATTGTATTAACAACTACTTTTGGTTTTAGTTGAACATCGAAGAAGTTATCACTCGATGGCGAAAGATTTACTGTACCAAGATAATCAGCAACAGAGAATTGATTTGCACTTATTGTGTTTGTTGCCTCAAAGTTCGAGGTGTATGGAGTAGATTCACTGGATGCTAGGTAGATGTTATCAGTTGTTTTTTCTGTATTTGGACCCAATTCAGCAGCAGTGAATCCCATCGACAAGAAATTGGATTCAAATGCAGGTCTAAGTTCACCAAATTCTGGATCTATGGAACAGTTGTGATCTCGTTTTGATGTAATTGTGTTATTATGACCCAAGAAAGTATCAACAAAAATTCCATCAGAGAATGCTGTTCTAGATGAACGGAAGTTTTGCGCCCTGTTAAGTGCTTCTTGTTCTAGGTCATTTTTGTAGTTGAAATATTGATCGAATTGTTGTGCTGTTTCCTGCTCATTCAATTCAGTCATTGTTGTTCTTTGATTATCGATATAACGATATCTTATATCGGTGGAGAATCTTGTATATGGTGGAATATTGAGATCACCGAGATTCATGTCGGTAGGTTCTATTTCCGGTGCTTTGGGTTTTATTGCAGGAACACCCTTAACAATTCGGAAATCTCTTTCCTGAACACCGAGAACGATGCTATCGATTCTAGAGAGATAATGTTCATATGAAACTCTAGATGGAATTATACCATTCTCGAAGGCAACAACCTGTGCGCCGCCAGAACCATTGTCAAACGAGTCTTCATTTTCGTTCGTTGCAATTGGGCGGAAGTCATATGCATCAGCAAGATTATATTTTTCTCCAGTTTCTGTATCAATAAAATCTGGAATATCATCGTAGGTGAACGTATCTGTTATTGGATATGAGTCTACAGTAAAAGGTCCATCTCCAGAATGTGAAAAATATGAGTAGGTTGCCGAATTGATTACTATGTCCCCATCACTATTTGTTTCACATGTAGCACCTGCTTTGAGAATAATTCTACTTGTTCTATACGCATCGGTAGACGAGTTCACATCGAGATCAAAACTTGATGTGACATCTCTATTTGAGTCACTGATATTTGTGAGGGAATAAACATCAGCGTGATTCATATATATGATTCCGGTTGATGCCGATCCTGTTTTGCCTCCAACGCTACCAGTAGTAACTAATTGTTTGATTCTTATGTTGGATTCTGGTTCTCTTGCGTCATTTTCCCAGACCTGAGACGCGATGATTGTTCCTTTACCACCACCAGATATTCCAGACCCATCACTGGGACAAGATAAAGTGAGTGTGTTATTATTTACACCATTTGATGTTTCGATTAAGATGTCGGAACCGACATTTAGCATCGTTGCACCCGAGGACGAACTAAGTGTGCTTTGAGAATAAAAGATAGTATGGTTCCTCTGTGTACCCTCTAACCATCTTTTTGGTGAATCTATAGTTGTTGACAGTGAACCTTCATCAATTTCAAACTGATACGCTCTTTTCACCAAGAAACTCGAATTTAAACCAGCACTTCCGGATGCTCGGATCAAACCAGTTCCGCGAGGTGCTTTGAATATTTGTCTACTGGTGTTAACATTCTCAAGGGAAGTATCTGAGGTTGCATTTCCTATACGGAATCTTTGTGTCGTATCATTAAGGGATCCATCATCTACTGAAATATGTGTTGAATTTGCAAATCCGTTTGTTCCACCAGTAGCAAACATATTAATATTGAAGAGATATAAACGTATACCATTTTCACTTGTCTTGGTGAGATCTTCTATGGTCCTGATATTACATGAACCGATATTTGATATTTCACCAGTGTCTGCTTCTCTTTGGATTATTGCTTTTTTATTTTTAGTAAATGCTTCTCGTTCACCCCCACCCGTCTTCTTAGAATCAAACGATGAATTTCTAAGAATAGTTACATAATTTGAAAGTGGTGTCTTTATTGTCTCAGATCTAATAAAAGATGTATCTAATGAACGATCAACGCTCAAAAATACCGGAGAAATTGTTTCAAATTCATAACCACCAACGTATGCTTTTCCTGCTTCTAATTTTACTGCGTGTTGGGTTTCGCTACTAGTTCCAAATGCTTTTGCGAATGTTTCTGGTGTTAATTGGAATGGTCTTACTGTATAGTTTCCGGATTCATCGAAAGTTCTTCTTGCAAGAGTCTCTTCAAAAATTGCATAGTCAGTGTATCGAACTTTTTTGGTAGTGTTTCCCTGAACAACACGAACCAACTCAAAGAAATCTTCACTATCGAAAGTTAATCCATCACCGTCAAACCGAATTTGAGATAATTGTAGATCAATTTTATATCTATCCGCTCCGGGTGAGTTGAAGTTATAAAAACCAAAAGATGGATCCTTTAAGGTGTCATCTTCTTCTGAACTTATTATTTCTCTTTTTACTTTAAACCCAATAGATGCAGAGGGATTTGAGAATGTTCTAAAGGTTCCAGTTCCTCCAGATATACCATGAACACCAATTGAATCGGCAGTTGTTCTTACAAAGAATCCATCTGCGTAATATATGCCTCCAGAAAAACATAAAACATTTGTGGCAGTTGCAACGGCAGGAGGACCATTTGTTGAAAATGGTATTAGAGTTATCTGTTGTTCGGGAAGCGTTCCCTTAATTACCAATTCATTTCCAGCAGCAAATGATCCAGATGTTGTATAGTTAACAAAAAGAATTTGGTAGGAGTCGGAGGTTAGTGTGTTGTCTTTGTCTGCATATGAAATAATTTTTGCAGAAACCCCGTCCGATGGGCGGGTAATTGTTTTGTTTAAGAAACTTTTAAGTTCATCTGTCGTAAAGGAAGTATCGTTGAGTCTGATAGCGATACCGCTTGCTTCGACTATTTCTCCACCCTTTACAGACGCACCTTCTTCAAAGAAATGATCACCAAATCTTTCAATTTGATTCTGTAGGATGGTCTGTGCCTGTGTTATTTCCCTTGCTTGGAGAGGGAAACCGGGACGCGACATGATCCGTACAAACTTTTTGTTTGGATCGTAATCATCATAATATGGGTTTTTTCCGTGAATGTCTTGTCTGTACGATTTTGCCATTTTATTCCTTAGAAGTCAAAGTTAATTTTAAACAAATCAAGTTGTTCCGTGTTTCTTGTGACTTGCTCTATATCATTTATGTATAAGATTTTTCCCGAAAACAGATCAAGTTCTGGCGGAGAAACATTAGTAATATCTAGTTCTAAACTATTTACTGCCAAAGTTTCCCCTCCAGTAAATCCTATCACATCAGCAGATGAACCGCTGACAACTTTCGTGATAAAAAGATCCGCACTTCCTCCGTTTATATTAGTTAGATCCAAAACCAATCCGCTACTACCACTACCACCGGTTACTGCTGAATCGTATGGTATCGCGGAAAATGGATTTCCCGGATCAAACACAGAACCATCATTTCTACTTATTCTTAATTTATGAGAACATCTATATGTTTCTGTGAATGATGAGCGAGTTGAATCCTCGAAGAGTGTGTTTGTTACAGTTGCAGTTTTATCTGTAAATGTATATCCTCCCGAGTCTGGATCTGACTTGAAGGTGTATACAATTTCTCCGTTTTTGAGTTTTGTGTTTAGTCCGTCTAAAATAATTTGACCACGGGTTGGACTGAATTTAACAAATGGGTTTGGTATATTTGGAACCTTACCGGTATTGTATGACTCGCTCCCAAGTACGAAATCATTTGCCACTGCCCAGAAATTATCAAAAGTTTGTCCCGCAGTTGCTTCTAGATCAACTTTTGTTCTGATGTAAGAATCTGTCCCTGCAATTTTTCCACTGTTGGTTTGACCTGCTCCGATCAGAGGAGACAACCAAAGTCCAAATTGTCTATAGTCGTTTCCAAGAACTGCTTTTTGGTTTTCTCTTCCTTCAATTTTTATAAGAATAGAAAGTCTAGTTACATTAAGATCAAAAAGTATGTCACGACCAATACCGCCAACTGGATTAACAGCGACTGAGAGTTCGGTTCCAAGACCTGTTGGTGATACTGTTGCAGTTGCTGTGGTGTAGTTTGATCCACCGTTCGCTACAACAACAGATTCTATTGTGTTTGCGGCATATGAGTGCATTTTTGCATATGCGGTGGCATTACTTCCGTCACCAGATATAACAACAGTTGGAATTATTTCATATTTGCTGGACTCGTCTGGAAGCACAGACCAAACACTTTCTACTGTTGCTGTTTTGTTCGCACCAACATATCCAGTAATTTTTCTAAATTGACCAACACCAGTTCCTGAATAAATTCTAATCGTATAATTATTATATCGATCATTTGCACCAGAAGCACGACTGTCTAATTTAACGGTTGTTGTTGTTGATTGTCTTACTGTATGACTAGCGGATGCTTTTACTGTATATGGGTATTCACTCCCTTGTGTTTCTAAAGTAATACTTTCTACGACACCACCTGCTGCTGTGTACTGTACTGCATATTGTAATTGTTTGTCCTCGGAGGCATAAGCAAACGGTTTGTTTTCATAGAGTGGTAATTCTTGAACTGGAATATAATCGCTATCAATAAAATCAATAAGAGATGAAGGAACTTTGTACATAAATTTCCAAACATACCCATTGCTTAGATAAATTAAACTTGTGCCAACTCCTGTTGGTTCCTCAATAGACTTTCTTCCGCCACCATTTGAAATACAGGCATATACGTTTCCACCTGTAGTGTATACATAAAAATTTCTTGTTGCATTATCTTGAGTTAACGAATATGTGTCATATATTGTTCCATTAGTCCAGTTAACTTTCGGTATCATACATGCGATGGTTGAATCTTGAAGAATTTTTGCAGTTTGAAACTGTCTTCTGGTTTTTAGTTCATTTGAAATGGAATCTACAGAAGAATCTACAGTATTATCTGTGCCTGCAATAAATAAAGCAACACTATTATCCAACGATGAAAATTGTCGTTGTAGTTCGCGGGCAAGAAAAACTTTAAGATTATTTGATAGTGTGGTCATTTTACTCTCAGTTTGTTACGTTACTATATTCGATATCGTTAACCATAACTTGAATTGGAATATCCATCCAACTAGTGTCATATGTTATACTAGTATGTATACCAGCAGCGAAAGAGGAGTCAACAATCCTTGCTGCACCAGAAGTGTCACCAACGACTGGTTTTGGTATTTGATCCCAGTCTCCTAATAATACAGCAAGATCTCCTCCATCAACTTTACCGTCGTTATTTAGATCCGCCGACCCACCTGTCGCGTTGAATTGACCAAGAAGAAATGATAGATCTAACCCATCAACTTTACCATCTTGATTAAAATCTGATCCCAAGTTCCCTTGAGAAAATTCTCCATTTAAAACTTCTACTTCAAGAGTATCAATTCCAATATTGTAATATGGATCAAATGGTTCTATACCAGCAATGATATCACCTTGATTACCATATGCGGAAGGAGTGAAAGATATCACTCTTCCGATTGCTTTTGGTTGGTTTTGTTTTTCTTGTGTTACGATTTCTCCTACGGAGTAAGGCACACCATTTAAAGTTACTCCTCTAGTAATTTCGTATGAATAACCATCATTTGATGGATTGATAGTTGAGATATGACTTTCATCTGTTGGTTTGAGTGGGATATTAATAATATTACGAGAACCCGTCACACCGATTGCAGTAAGACCGAGGTGTGCGGGGTGACGATATACAACCCAGTAATCTGCCGTTGCGGAGTCGGTTCCAACCACCTGAGTAATTTGACCACCAGAGAAACCACCGGATAGACTGGTTTCTGGGGGAGAAGTATATCCGCCGTAGTGTGTCGCCCCTGCTACTCGGATCCTCGCCCCACCATCACCATTGGATAACGATCCGTAATATTTGATTCCGGCAGGAAATGACGATAAATCGTCACTATTTGCGAGGGATCTCCGATTACTATCTGCTGGGAAAAATCCCATTAATCCTACTGACTCGTCGTTACTGTCTACGGTGATGCCAATATATCCCGTTCCACCTAATGCTCCGCTGGTAATACTTGATGTTTCAAATTCTGCTAAACCATTAAAATATGCTGTTGTTTGTGCTATTGTCAACTGGTTCACCGCCGCGGCACCGCCGTGTCCTGCAATTGCGTTAAATGGTATTGGATTGATTTTCGTAGCACCAGTTGCCCTTGCTGAAAAGTAAAAAACTATATCAGGATTGTGTGTTATTCCTAAGTCTGGTCTGGTGTGTGGAATTCCAAACCTACCAACATGCTCTCCGGCGAGTTGTGCTTGTCCACCAGCGGCCGGGACATGCGACGTATCTAGATCACATGTTAAAAATTCATCACTGGTGCTTCCGTCTTGTCCGTTATATCCATTAGGGTAAAAATCATAGTGAGTGATACCAGCATCGGTCGTGTATGTAAATCCTCTTGGGTCTAAAGTTGTTCCAAATGTGTGTGGAAGATAGTGACCAATTGTTGGTCTAAATCTAGTTCTAGAGTCAGATGTTACTCCAGCGTCCCCAGACATAGAAACTTCATTGATATATTCTGCAAACATCAAACTGCCGGAGGGATGGACCAGTTTTCTTACCGTCTCTGCGAATTGTTGTAGACTTTTATTTACTCGAATAATGTAGGAGAAGTTTTGGTAAAAGAAACTATCTTGAATAAAGGTTCGACCACTTAGTTTACCACTGTCATCTTTATATGAGTCAGGACCATCTGTAAGAACAACTTCACCCAATCCAGATAGACTCGCTCCTATACCAGATGAAGTTTCAAAAATAAAGTTAAGGTTTTCGTCAGACCGATACACCCCAAAGTTTTCTTTATAATTAAATCCTCGGATCTCACCAAAAGGTCCAATATTATTAATCTCTGCTTTTAGCAGTTTATTTTCAAAATCGTCATTTACAGTTACAGTGTCGCCAAGTTCATATCCAGTTCCACCAGCATTTATTTTAAGTTGGTCTAAGGTTGGTAATAGTGGAACATTGTATGCTGCTGAAGTTAATCCTGATGTTATTATTTCCGCATCGCTCTCTGTTGTAAATGTTCCGGAAATGTCTTGAACACCAAGAGAGAAAAAGTCTACTCCACCTTCATGGACATAACTGACTTCATCAATAAGAGCGGTTGCATATATTTCTCTGTTAAATGGATCTTTTTGAACTATAATACTATTTTCTATTGATTTTGCTTCATCAATTGAGAATATAGGGGCAATTCTTATGAACTGTCTGTCGTCAAAAGTGCTTGTTGATAGTTTAAGAATTCTATCTTTTGGATAATCAACATCGATTGTTGTATCGAAAAGTAATTTAAAAAGAAGATCAAAGGATGCTTTACTTCCCTTTGCCCTATACATGTAACCAACATTTTTGATAAGTGTTTTTTCGTTAACACCCTCTGCTAATTGGAATGGAAAATCTTGAATGTATGTGTTTCTAAAATACTCTAGAAATTTATCAATGGTGTCATCAACGTCATTGTGTGTAGTTAAACGAACACCTTCTGCTCTTGGGTTTCCGTGTTGCTCAGACCATTCGTAATATGCCTCGACGAATTGAACGAACGTCTCGTAATTTTCTAATACGAAATCAGGAAGTTGATCTAATAATTGAGTAGAAAATCTTTCATCAACCGAAGCATTGTACGGAAGTTGATCAAAGGTATATCCATCAATTCTTAGTGGTAGAAGAAGAGACCCACCGAAAACTTTTAAAGGCATTGCTTATCTCCCATTACAATCAATATCCCCCAAATCGTGGGGGCGTGATCGTCGCACTGGTATTATCGGGCGACAGCACGACACTATCGTTTCTCCCACCACCCCCTGAACTGGAGTTACTTGTTGAACTGGAGTTTGAACTGCTTGTCGTGCTAGACATCTCCGACATTGACGATAGTGATGGTGTTGTTGTTGATACGTTCGTAGTGACTATTATAGCGGACGGGTCTTGTAAATAATCATTGATTAAAATCTTATCTTGAACGGAGACATATCGTTGGTTTCTTGCAATTGCAAATATCTTTATTTCTGGGTCGTCGGCAGGAGAGAGAATTTGAACTTGGTTTATTCTAATTATTCCGTTTCCATAATCAACTGTCCCAGCGTTTTCTAGAACAATTTGTTTAGTCTGTCCGATAGTTTGGCAAAATGAAAGACTTCCACTACCATTATCTTCAATAAAGACATCTTTTATGATGCTGTCTGTTGGGTCTAGGTATCTAAAGGTGTTGGATGAGATAACACTCATATGACCGTCATGTGGATGGAATATTGGATTTCCATAATAAACAACGTATGATACGTCTCGAACAGAAGTTGGTAATATTCTTTTTTCCATTGTAACTGCCACAGATGAAGAATCTATTGCAGAAGAAGTTGAATCTATATCTGCTAGTAGTTTTGATATAGAAAATGATTGATTAAACTTTCCTAGATTTGTGTCTATATTTGATTTGATATTAGATGTGATGGCAGAAGACAATGAGTCCGAAGAAAGTGTTGTTTTTGATGAATCGTAGATTGTGTTTACTACAAGTCTAATGTATGTGTAACTTGGATCAATGACAACGGGTGTTATAGAGAGAACTGCTTTATTTCTCAAGAAATCTTGAACTTGTTGTTTCAATACATTACTCACAAGAGTGCCAGTGCTTGGTTTGATTGCGACAAAAACACTACCAAATGTTGGTGGGGTTGCTTCTTCGCCACCAAAAACAAACACAGAATCAAATCCTGTAAAATTGCTCTCTACCAAGGCAGCATAATCATCTTTTGTTACTGCTCTATTCTGAGACGTAAATGCTCTGGGTGCTTTAAATCTAATCTGGTCAACTGTTTCTAGATCAGCACCACCAGATGCCACAGACTTTACTTCAACAGTATTTCCTGCGTTAAGGTATATAAAAGATCTCGCTGTAGAACTGTCACCATTTCCTGCTCCGTTGGCAGCGGTCCCCTTGGTGATTAAATATGTGATGGTTATTAGGTTTCCTGCTTCTGGTTTTTTCCCAACAACATCATCACCAAAATAAATTTGAAAATCACCAGAGGTGTTTTCTTCGATCCAGTATACATTTGACGTTGATAATATTTCTGTGAAATCTCCAGATCTGGACCATGTGTCTGTTATGCCAGTTGTGTCTGTTTGTGAATTTTGAACTCGGACAGTAACGGTTGAGATGTCCACATCTTTGTCATTTATTTTATATTTTCTGTTGTTGTCTGCATCTGGAATAACGTAACTTACACTAGACAGAGTTCCTTCCTTGATAGGAAGATTGGTAATTGCAGGGGTATCTGCGTCTGACCATGAGATCTCTGCTGACTCTGTGTTTACGAAAGTAAAAGATTTACCATCAAGAACTGTGGTGAATTGTGCGCCCGGAAGAAGAATATTTGATGTTGGTAATGTTGGAAAGGTAACATCTACACTCGCTGTTGGTGCGGTCTTTGAGTTTGGTGTGTAACCAAGACTCTTTGCAAGCGATACCACTGATGATCTTTTAACAGCACTGTCCAAGAACATTTCGTTAGCGACGACGTTGTTGTAAAATCCTTGGTAGTATGTGTTGTACGCAAGAAGGTCGATAAGAACTGCCATACCAGAACCTTCAAAATCATAGTCCTTAAATTCTGTTTGACCCTTAAGAAAATTCTTTAGGTTTGTTTTGATATCTTCAAATTCTATAGAGTTAACTGATAAGTTTTTTCTGTTTGTCGCCATTACCTTAACCTCTTAAGTGTTATTGGAACTAGTGTAGTTCTTGTATCTCCGGTCATTCTAAATCCTACGGTCACTTCAAATTCGTTTCTGTCTATTTGTACCACAACATCAACTTTGAGTATTTGTATTCTTGGTTCAAAATTTCTTAGAACATTTCTAATTCTTGCTTCAAGTTCACTTGCAATAATTGGTGATGCTGGTTCAAACAAAAGTCCTCGGATAGAGGAACCTAGTGTTGGATTAAAAGGTCTTTCGCCTGCATCTGTTAGAATTAAATTCTTCACCGCCGCCTTGATCGAATCGGCATCTTGAAGAATAGACACATCGTTCGTGACGGGGTTTCTTGAAAAGTTTAAATCTATATCGCTATATTTTGCCATGTCTTAGTATCTATGCTTTATAAACCAGCAATACCTTTAAAATCTGGACTACCTATTTTTCCTAATAGACGAGTACCGAAACAGGGTTCATCCAACATGGATAAAACACTAAGTCCTGTCGTTTGTTTTGCTATGAAATCAAGTGCTGCCTCAAATTGTAAGTTGTCGTCATTTATCAGAGAGGTAACACTTGATTGAAAATCGAGAACACTTGCCCCAAGTCCCGCGAGATCTTCAAGAGATTCATCTCCTCCGGTTGGGAAATTTGTTAAAAAGTTACCAACGTCACCTTCGACAAGGGATTGCATTGATCTCATCAGATCGTCGCCCGGACCAAATAAACTATTAAAGATAGGAGAGTAGTGATCTTCTGCCGCCTGAGCGGGATCCCTTAATGTTTCTTTTAGTGTGTTGAACTGTGATGCGACAGAGTGAAGACCACCAAGACCGGGATATTCGCCTTGAATGCCACCGGGACCATATGTATCAGAACCAAACGCATCTGCGATACTCACACCACTAAGTCGGTCGCTATGAATTCTAAACTGATCAGTTGATGCATTTAATGTGTTTAACTTCCCCGTAAGATATCCAAAAGTTGTCGTTTCGTTTCCATCTTCATCTATGAAGGAAATTCCGGCACCAGAACCACCTAAATTGTTGATCTGTCCGAGTGCATCTCCAATCGCTCCTTGTACCCCACTCATTGCGTCTTCAATTGGATTTTGAAATGCACCATCTTCAGAACCAACCAATTCCATGATTGCTTTTTCAGCGGTCGATAAATCGAGTGACGGAATGTCGCACCCTGTAACGTCTAGTAGTGGTCTTGTAAAAACTGGCATATTTAATCTCCTGTAACAGAACTTGCTGCTGATGTTATTCTATGTACTCCGCACCCTGCTTGGTCTCCTAGTCGGGCGAGTGGTTTTCCTTCAACGAAAACACTATTTGAACCTGTAACAATATTCACGGTATGAATGTGATCTCCATATGGATGGGGTGAAACCATGCTACCAATATGTGCGGCAGGCATCCCTTCTATAAAAACAGAATTTGCTCCTGTAACTATTTGACCAGCACATTGATCACCTACCCTTGCTGCTGGTTTCATGACACACTCGCAAATTCATAATCTTCGTTCTGAAGTCCGCCAAGATTTGAAGTTCCATATAACTTGTATAGGGGGGAGTCTCGACGTATTCTGAAATCTAAGTTAGCAAGGTCAACAAAGTCCGCAGATGTAACTGTGATGACATCAATCATGTCCTCGTATGAATCCATGTTATTGAAGTTGCCTGATGAGTTAGATCCCATCGCCATTATCTGTGGACCGTTTTGTCGAGAGTCGTTCGCGGCAACATTCATACCATATGCACCCGCACCGTAGATAATAGTATTATGTGGTCCGGGCATATAATGATTCGATTGTGAGTCGCCGTCGATTGACGTATTATTAAACCCATCACCACCCACATTTACTATGGTGCAGTTAGTGGGTCCGGGTATACTTGTTCTATCGTTTGTAGTAGTACAAATATACCCATGTCCATGAACTCTAGTAATTATACAATTCATCATACTACCATTACCAGAAGTGACTGTATATCCATCTCCGTCACCCCCTGATCCCGAAGTCGAGGGACCGATGACTCGGCAATGGTTGAAGTGGGTGTTTCTAGCATCGACAATTCTGTCGTAGATATCCCCAACAGATTCAAACACACATGTGTGAAAGTATGTGTTAGAGCAAACCATAACTTCAGCATTAGTGCCTTGACAATTTGCCTTGAAGTTGCATCCTACCCAACCTTGTGAATCGTTCACTGAAGTAGTCGAATCTACTATTGCACTCTTATTGTAACTTGAATTGGTATTCTCAAAGGACAAACACTTATAGAAAGTGTTTTCGTCTTGGGTGATCATTTCTTCATTGGCACTCATGACAAAAAGAGGGTAATCTGTCAAGTCTAATCGAAGTCCTGTTTCGTCAAACTTAGGACGAAGAATAGTTCCATCCGACTTAGCACCAACCCATTGATTTGGTGTATCAATAGCAGCAGCAGAACCAGTGATTACCAAATTGGTTGTGCAGGCGTATGTTCCTGTAAGGAAAATAAATCTCTTGTTGGCACGATCAATTCCCTCCATGTCGGTTGACCAATCACCGCTGTCAATTGCCTGTAAAGCATTTGCAACAGAACTACCGTCCTTGCTTCCTGCTCCTGCGGGTGAAATGAATACGTCAGTTAATGCCATTACGGACTATCCTGCTTTCTTTCATATGTGAGGAATCCCTGAAGAAGAGTAACACCAGAAGAAATACCATCGATGTTCATGTATAGATAACTGTCGGTAGTAATTGAGGAACTTGATATAGTGGTCGTAGAGTTTCCATGTGTTGCTCCGTGAATAGTAGAGATTGTTCGGGTGCTTGATGTTGGATCTCCAAATGGGTTTGCATAATTCGCAACCAAGAATGACGCTGTTATACCTGCGGTCGATCCAGTTCTAATTTCTGCTTTGGTAACATCCGCGTTGTATGGAATGTAATGCATTGATGATGTTTTTGCACCAGTCAATATCGAAGAGGACGCTTGAATTGTAAAGTGTGCTACCTCTCTTCTCGCTTCTTGAACTAATTTTAGATACCCGACGTTTGCAATTTCATCAACAGTAAGACCACCATTAATTGGGACTTGAATGTTACCTGCGTTGTAGGATTCACTTCCACCAATTGTTGAAACGGCGGTGACTAGATTAGGAATAACATAAACATAAACAACGTCACCAACCGAAGGAGTAGTGTCAACCTCAATACCACTGGTATCAGTAATTGTGAGAAGATCAGAACCAAACACTGCTGTACTGGTTTCGCTTGCATCAACAGCAGCAATCATCAACTCAGTTCCGTCCTCTTTCAAGACTTGCAAGAAACCACCATTGGTAGCAAACAAGGTCATGATGGAAGAAATATCATTTCCGTTTGCATCAGTATCATGAACCGATATAACATCGACTGCTGTTCCTGAAACATTAGATGCCATCTTAATACCACCAGCACTTGGAACTTCTGCAATACCTGTATGTGTTACGGTATACTTGAGTCCAGCACGGAATGCTGTGGACTGGTGAGTTCCATCGGGGAAGGTAACTCCATTTGTATCCAGAGACAATCCGGCAGCATGAATTTCTTGTGTTTCATTAATCTTAATCGCTGGTCCGCCGGGGAGTCCGTTTGCACCACGAACAAACATAGTGAGTCCTGCATCAAGATAAATTGTTCCTGTTTTACCTTGTATGTTATGTACGAATGTATCCGTAGTGTGTATATTTTTACCACTAGAGAATGTTATTGATTCGACACTATTGATTCCGTATGGGAATCCCACCGCACCAGATTCGGTGTCAAGAGATATTCCTGCGACATTTGTCAGCGGGTCATGTGAGAGACCTGTTGTAAACGCGAACAGGAAATCACTAGTTCCACCAGTCAAACCATTAATTCTGGATTCGGAATCAGAGTCAATGCTGTATACTTTTTTGCTAGTACCATCACCAAAGAAACTATTTGCTACGCCATACTCAATTCCAATGGCATGACCATTCTTCATTGGACCGTTGACGATAGGAAGGAGCGTACCACCACCGGGGTCACCTTGTTCACCATCTGGAATAAATATATCTGGGGTTGAGGATCTTGACTCTATGACGGTTACAAAACCATCTTCATCAATAATAGCAAAACTACATCCCAATTCAATTGAAAAGTTCTGTCCGGGTGCAGCACCACCAACTTCGGCGGTGTCACCACCTGCACCAAGAGTAAAACCTAGAACGCGGGCACCAGTTTTGCCAGTGCTACCAGTGGTTCCTGTTGCACCAGTGGTTCCTGTTGCACCAGTTGTTCCTGTGGTTCCGGGATCTCCTGTGTTGCCAGTTGTTCCATCAGTTCCCCTTGCCGCTTGTCTGTTTTTAATTTGAACAAATGCCATATGTCCCAAATTAAGACTTGTTCCGGTAAACGACGCTAATGTTTCACCAGCAGTTCGAGTACCGGTCAATCCATTGGTTGCAGTAAAACCAAAGAATCCTTGTTGTTGACCTATAGAACCAGAACCTGCATATCCCGGTCCAATCACGGCATCACTTGTTAGGGTAAATGTTACAAATGTTTCTTCATCGAGTATATCGTCACCGATATTTACTCTATTGTTTGTTATACCGGCAGCACTACTATCAACTTTAACGAGATCAAATTCTGCACCCTTTTTGAAGAAGGCAAGTTTTCTCTCATTTGCATTCGTAACACCGCTGGGTTTTCTTGGGAAAGGTATGGCAGGAGTCTCTCCTGATTCTGTCAGGAAGAAGGAAGCATTCTCTTCCCTCATTTCAAATCCACCAGTCGAGGAGAGTCCATTAAAACGCAGGTGATATTCTGTTCCGAGTGTTCCTCCGAACGGATTTGAACTATTCGGACCAGTTATGCTCGCACAACCATTCATTGATTCCATGTGAAATGCAGGAGGAGTAAAGGACCGGACAATATTACCAGCGTGCATCCTCCATATCATGGTATCTTCTTTTTTCAGTGCAGTTGCACCAGTTGCACCTGTTGTTCCTGTTGCACCAGTGGTTCCTGTAGTTCCAGCAGCACCAGTGGTTCCTGTAGTTCCAGCAGCACCAGTTTCACCAGTTTCACCAGTCTTTCCAGTGGCACCAGTGGTTCCTGTAGTTCCAGCAGCACCAGTCGCACCTCTTACACCATCAATACCCTTCGCAGGAACTCTGTTTTTAATTTGAACAAAGGAAACAGCACACCCTTGAATACCAAGTTGTGTAAAATCGATGCCCATTGTTTCGCCAGCAGTTGCGTTGCCGGTCAATCCAACGGTCGCGGTAAATCCAAAGAATCCTTGTTGTTGACCACCTATCCCAGAGGCACTATAACCATCTCCTGTTACTGCGTCAGTTTTTACAGTAAATGATACAAATGTTTCCTCGTCGAGTATATTGTCGCCTTCATTTACCCTGTAATTTGTTATACCAGCGACATCACTCCTGACCTTTACAAGATCAAACTGTGCGCCCTTTTTAAAGAAGGCAAGTTGTCTTTCGTTTGAACCCGTAACACTTGTTGCATTTTTAGGAAAAGGTATTGCCGGACTGTTTCCAGATGCCGTGAGATGAGCAGCGGTAAGAGTTTCTCGTTCTTGAAATCCACCAGTTCCAGAAAGTCCATTAAACGCCAGATAAAATTCTGTATCGTTTAGAGTTGCACCGAAAGGGAAACTGGGAACACATTCTGCCTTGCCGTGTACACCTTCATTACGATAAACCTGACCTGTATTCCGAAGTGAGTTCCCAAAATACATGGACCAAATTGTTGTATCTTCTTTTTTCAGTGCAGTTGCACCAGTTGCACCAGTCGAACCAGTCTTTCCTGTTGCACCTGTGGTTCCTGTGGTTCCGGGAGTTCCAGTGGTTCCTGTGGTTCCGGGAGTTCCAGTGGTTCCTGTGGTTCCGGGAGTTCCAGTGGTTCCTGCTGCACCGTCAGTGCCACTCACTCCTCTTGGTAGAATAATATTTTTAATTTTATAATACCCACTAGGTGTACTCCGATCACCAAACGTATCACCTGCTTCTCTTACATTAGTGATACTTACGGTTGCTGTAAACCCGAATGAATTTGAGTAAGCAACATTTAGTCCGGGACCAGTCACTGCATCGGTGTCTAGTAACACGCGAGCAAAAATTTGATCAACTCCGAAAGAAGATCCAGCGTTGCTTGGAGCAGTGATAGAATCTACAGGGATTCTAATTAAATCTAATTGTGTGCCTCGCACCAGAAGAGAACTTTGTGTATCTGCTACTTTATCACCTTGTGCAGCAGTTCCGGGGAATTGGATAAGATCACCAGAACCAGATGATTGTCCGTTGAAGAAAATTGCAAACTGACCACCTGTACTGATTATATCAGAAACACTGACTCCACCAAGACCAGCAATTGCACCGCCTAGTTGTGGTGTGCCGCTTCCAAGATCCCCAGTGACCTGCCACGCAGTTGTATCAAAAGCAGTTAAGGCAGATTGACCATCGGATCCATCTGTACCATCAGAACCAGATAGTCCAACGGTTCCTCCTTCTGTAGTTCCTCCGGTTTTATCAATATTAACAATTGATAAGATTGGAACACCATCTGCATTTGGTGTAATTGTTACCTCGACACCCTTACCATCGTCACCGACCACTTTATCATCACTGATTGTGGTTACAGTGCCATCGCCAGTAGTTTGAGTTACGACTAAATTGTCCCCGTCCCGAATAGCAGATATACTGTCACCCTTGACAACACCAAGATTTACTGTTTCGGTTTCTCGATCATCGCCTGCCGTTGGTTTATCAAGTTCAACAACTAACTCACCATCGACAATGTTAAGTTCAGAAATACCGGCACCGTCTTTGCCATCTTCTCCTTGACGACCTCGCTCAAACTCAGTAACTTGAGTTGGTTCTATTCTACCAAAAGAAACTAATTGTGTTTCAGTGTCACCAGCGGTATAACTTTTAGGTTCTACCTTTGCCGGAAGAGGTTGGGTTTCCGTTAGGTACGCATGGATGTCTTCAAAGTTATTTGTAAGAAGTTCTAGGATCTCTGGCGTTACGTCATCGACCTCACCAAAGATTTCTACACCAATTGCATCTTCACCATCTCGAAATTCTTCTAACCGACCATATACCCCTTTTCTTTTTTTCTTTCTTCCCTTTGTAAATCCATAGAACTCAAAGGGTCTTAACGCTTTGTGTGGTAATGGGGTGTCATGATAAAACAAACGCAGAAAGATTCTACGAATTCTTAAATCTTTAATAATTTGTTGCACTAACTCGTATGCCATATCAATTTAACCTAATCGAATTTCCTTGTACTGTTACATTTGAACCTGCGGTTATTTTCACTTCTCCGCCCGCGTTCATTGTTAGATCACCACCGACAATTTTTTCCATATCACCATCAACTTGTAGGGTACAGTCCCCCTTCGAGTAGATTGATGCATCACCATCAACTGTTATGTTTAATTTTCCTTTGACATGTAAATTGTTATCTTTTAAAACTGCCTCGTATTTGTCACCGACAATTTTTATAACCTGCTTGCCGTCCGGGTGTATTTCCTCAAACGTACCCGACCTATGATATTTATGCAGTCTTTCTGCACCCGGAGTATCGTCAACTTCTTGGATATGTCCGGACTCGGATTGTTTTACATGGTTGAAAGGGTACTGTGCGTTGAATGGCGTTTCTGGTTCTTCGACCTCTGATCCACCACCAACTCCACCGGCAAGAGTCATCTTGTCAATGTCTCCTTTTTTCTTTTCTACGACAGTTCCTTCTTCGACTCCCCGAGCAACTTTGTTTGTATCGGGTTCATTAAGTAAACTTTCAATTGGATAAAATCCTGATGGATCACTGAACCCCTCATTTGGATTTGCTTTTTGTATGGGGACACCGCCAAGTGTTCCAAGAATCATTGGTTCTTGTGCAGAGTCGCCGTCACGGAAGAAACCAAACACCCATGTACCCTCGACGGGACCGACTGGTGTCTCTCCGATCCCACTCATTGCAGCAGATGTAATTGGTTGAATAGGATATGCCCACGGAAGATCTTCGCTTGGGAGTTCTTGTTTATTCTCGGTATGAAAACCTAAACATCGAACTTGAACTCTACCAAGCATCTCGGGATCATTTCTATTTTCAACGACACCCTGAAACCACACAAACCCATTTTTGCCTGCAAAAAATTCCATTATCTTTTCTCCACTAGATTAGACTCAGATTGTTTACTTGTTCCCATGAATGTTGATTGATCGGCAAGAGATACTTCATATGAGTTTTTCGCTAACATTAATGTATTTGTGTAACCATCTGGGGTCATGCTATGACGTAAGGTTGTAATCAAATATCTTCCACTCAGTCTAGAGTCAAACCACTCTGGATTGGATGAATCCATAGGTGATGCTTTTGGAGTAAAGAATTCAACCACTCCCCCGACACGCAATGCTGAATTACCGGCAACATTTATTCTTATTTTTATAGTGTCCATAAGTTCTTTTGTGGACATTGATCTCAACAACCAGTCTTCATGATTTTGTACGTTTGGATAATCAGCACCCATAAGTCCAGTTTGTTTTGTCGTCAAATTGAAGTTTGTGTTTGGACTGCTTGTGTAGATGCTGTCGTTTTTCGTTACGTTCTCTTCTGCAATATATCTTACATCTTTATCTTTGTTGTAGTTGTATACTGTTCGTCCCCATTGTTTTGTGGTAACATCGTGTTGATACAAAACAGCAGAAAAAGCACCACCCATATGCTCTTTTAATTTTTGGTTTATCTTAAATAATGTCACATCTTTTACATTTGAAAAATCTCTTGATTGGTTTGGATCTCCATCATCTCGCGTTCCGGTGGGAATTTGGTAATATGTAATTATACTTTCTCCGGAGCATAGTTCACTTAAGGTTACAAATTTATGACCGTCTACTGTTTCAAAAAAGAGATAGTTTGTTTCATCACTTCTTTTTTCTGGAATCGCCCGCAACGCCAACCACTCAAGTGTCTTGAAAGGTGACCACCTTGGTATAACAAACCTGTGTTCATTTTTTGACGCTTGTACCGAGAGACTTCCACCAATATATTCACCGTAGATATCTTTTGCCATATCACTAATCTTACCTTTTAAAGACTTTGATATTTTGGTTGATTTGTCTTTGGGTAGTGTTGTTGATACGAATCTTATACGGTAGACCTCTCCTCTTTCGTTTGCAGAACGAACTCTGTCAGTAACCTCAACCACAGAGAATAATATTTTTATAAAGTCAGAACCAATTCCGGGGGTGCGAAATTCTAAAGTTATTGTTTCATGTCCCGATATAGGAAAAGTGTTTAATAAATCCACGCCGTCCTTAATAAGAACTGAACCAGAGATAGCAGTGGTATTGATATCTTCTACAAAGGTTAAACTTTGATATATTTTTTTAAGATCAACTTTACCACCAGAGTCACTCTCCATAAAAAGAGAAACTAATTCAAAATCATTTATCTTTGTGTACTTGTCACTTGGCGATACTGTTGGTTGTATGTTGAAATCACTCATCAAGATTTAAGAACCTCTCGTAATTCTCTTACAACATTCTCTAGTAGGTTAGGACTTAATAATTTAATAGATCTGTTTGTTTCATTTTGTCCAAACTCATATTGTTCGTTCGTCACAACATATGTTGTTGTTCCGTCATTGATATAATTCTCCAAAACACTCTGCGTGACACCTACTGCGACAGAGGAAAATCCGTCCCCCGTTTGACCGATGGGGACTTGGTTTCCATTATCGTCGGGTGGGGTTGCCATAGGGTTTATATTAATGTCATTGTCTTCAAAATGATGCACCGCATAGCGACTGTCAATCACCTTACGGACCTCTCCGCGAATTTCTGTGTTATATCCACGGACAACTACGTCACCGGGTTTAATAGTTCCTTCTAATTGATATAGTTCAATAGCAGAGTGTTCTGGGACATATCGTTTAATTATGCCGAGAACTTTATCCTGACCAGTGTCCTTGTAACTGAGTCTCTTTCCGAGGTATAAAGTGATTGTGTCTCCCTCTGTGAAATTTTTAACCGTTGATGTTCCACCTATCGGGTGCGTAAAGAATTCTTGGGTGACTCCCTCTGGTGATAAAAATAAAGTTTTCGAGGGATACTTTTTGGAAATAAATTTATCAAGAGATCTAGTTCGTAATGGGAATCTATATTGTGGATCCATGAGATCGTTGAACAATAAAACAACCCAGAAATATTGCTGATCACCATATACTTCTAATGCAACTTGTTCGGGTGTCATTCCTTCTTGAATGTTATATTTAATAAATGTCCCTGCTTCTTCTTTTATTCGCGTAGAAAAACCGACTCGAAGCAAAATGTCTTGAACTTGTTCAATTTGTCCAGATGATGGATATTGTAATTTGGGAAAGTTTTTAAAGTACATCAGAATCCTTCGTTGACATGTTGTCTTGTAATGTATTCTGCTTCCTTGAACGAAAGCGACATGGTAATCTTAGGAGGCATTCCATTTTTAAACGCATAATAAACATCATCAGGTGTGTAGTTTGTGCTGATGTTGTCTAAGAAGCAACGATTGAGTTTGGGGACGACAGGATTGTCTTGGACACTATTGGTATTTTTATCAAATGTTCTATACTTAATTTCAAACTCCGATGGGAAATTGAAGAAAGCACTGTTTGCAGATAGTTCAGGATAAGCATGAAATCGGAAAACTTTGATAATTTTTGCCACAGTCTCTGCTTCTTCTTCATTTCTAGGAATGAAGACAAAATTAAAGGCAAAGGTTCTCATGTCGATCCCTTGGAACATTTGTTCTTTTCTTGGATTCATAACAACACCGAGTTCTGCTGAAATCGCTGCTTCTGAGTTTATCGACTCTTGTCCTAAAGCACCCGCTGCTTTGTCTGCCACCCCTGCTAGTTTTTTCAAAGCACCAAGAGCAACAGTGCTTGTGGTAGCAGAAGCACTTGATAGATTTTTAATTCCAGCAAATCCAACCTCTTCATATTTCATGGTATCTTTGTATTCAATTCCACCGGGAACATAAAGAAACACGGAATCGTTTGTTGTCTCTGTTCCTTTAGAGAGTCGAGTGTCACTGGTCACACTCTCTGTCGTTCCTTGCTCAAAATCAAGAAACTGTCCAATCTCTTTTGCTGTTTGTGCCACTTCACCTTGTGTTTCGTCTGTTTGGTTTGTGTTGTTTTCCTCGCCACCAAACCCAATGGCGGTGCTTACTTTATTTACAACACTCTCCAAACCACCATTTTGTTTGAAGAACATTCTAAACTCTAACCAGTTGACTATTCCATTTGTATTTTCTGCGTTAGGGTTATCTGCTGCTAGTAAATCTGATGGATAATATAGTGGAGTTCCGTCTGTCACGGAATTTA
>Ga0181410_1000274_pt1 | contig 23064 bp, 34 predicted proteins | sample 33SPOviralmetaG_FD_130112 | JGI IMG/M metagenome (GOLD analysis project Ga0181410, IMG submission 130112) | Marine viral communities from the oligotrophic San Pedro Time Series (SPOT) site, San Pedro Channel, CA, USA - 33 SPOT_SRF_2012-06-20 | ecosystem: Environmental > Aquatic > Marine > Strait...
ACTGCTCTACCTAAGAACACTGCATACATAGTATCTGAACCAGTAATTGCAGAGGATAGAGTTAGTGTTGTGTTCGATACAGAATAGGCGTCATTAGGATTCTGCCTCACATTGTTAATGAACAGAGCTAGATCTTGGGGATTTGATACTGCATAACTTAGCGTATAGGTGTCAGTAGCAGATGTAGTAAAACTCTGTTTTTGTAGAGTTTGATATTTATCTGCTGGTGTATTTCCAATATAAGCCATTATGTACTAATTGCGTCTACAAATGATGTTAGTACGTCAGCAGCACTTGCTGTATCAGCATATGCTTTTAGTACATCACCAGTTTGTATGACAATTTTACTCCCAGAATCTATAAGTTCTAACGATCCACCTACAGGTATAGGTGCATCTTTAATAACAAAATAATCTGTACCACCAGAACTAACTAATACAGTTACATTAATTGAAGCTGTATGTTTATTAACACATCTAATAGATACTATTGCATCATCACTGTTAGATGTAACTAATGTAGTTGGTGAACCAGAGTTATTTGATATTGAACTTGCAAAATTTCTTTCAAAGTCTTGTGCCATCTATTTCTCCTTTATAATGCGATCGACATAGCCGTCGCAAATCCTTTCGTTGCAAATCCACTTGTATCAACAGCTACAATAGCGTTCCAAGCAGATCCATCATAATATTTAAGTACATTACTTGTAGTATTAAAGTATAAATCACCAGCATTCAATGCATCTCCATCATTATCTACTGTAGGATCAGATGATTTAGATCCTAAATAAATATCATCAAAGGCATCAGCAGAAGCAGCAGCGGCAACAGCACTAGCGGCAGCAGCAGTAGCAGACGAAGCTGATTCAGTAGCTTTCGTAGTAGCTGTAGTTGCTTGAGTTGTTGATGTAGTAGCTGATGTAGCAGCTTCACTAGCTTTTGTAGTAGCAGTACTAGCATGACCAGATGCAGTAGACGCTGAAGATGCAGCGTTTGTTGCAGATGTAGATGCTTCACTTGCTTTGGTTGTAGCTGTAGATGCAGAACTGGTAGCAGATGTTGCAGATGATGCAGCATTAGTAGCACTTGTACTAGCCTCACTAGCCTTAGTCGTTGCAGTTGATGCAGAACCACTAGCACTTGTTGCAGAACTAGCTGCATTTGTTGCTGAAGTTGCTGCCTCACTAGCTTTAGTTGTGGCTGTTGTGGCTGATGTACCAGCATTAGTTGCTGATGTACTAGCTGCTGTTGCAGAAGTAGAAGCTGCTGTTGCAGAACTAGCAGCATTTGTAGCTGACGTAGTAGCGGATGCAGCATCTACTATTAAATCATATTTAGCACTGTTAGTATTAGTAGTTAAGGGTTGACTACCAGATGATGTATGTGCAGAATTAACAAAGAATATATTACCTGTAGATGTGTCTTTAACTAAATCTCTTATTTGATAAGAAGTAGAAGTTGCCCAATTACCCTTAAATGTACCTAGTTCTTGATTAGCTAGTAAAGCAGTTGCATCTGAATTAACAGATAATACTCTATTAGCTACTAGATCTGGTAGGTCTACATTAAATCCTGTAGTTGTAGTAACAGGATATTGTAGTGTTCTAGCAAACTGTTCTTCTAATTGTTGCAACATAGCAACATTCTTATCTAATTCTGTATTAAGTGTTTGGATAGGAAAGTTACCAGATACAGGAAAGTCTGTTGTTCTCTCAATAGCTAAATCTCTAACTATAGTAATTTTATCATTCAGTGTAGCACCTGATCCTCCTAATGTAATAGATCCCCCACCTGTAACACCTGCACCAATAACACTAAATTGTGATGCAGATGAAGGTGAGTTGTTATAAGTAAGGAGTGTCGTACCGTTAAAAACTTTTAAATCAGCTACATCAAAGAACTCAAATGGTACAGCAAATGTAGTCTGTCCAGACGTAGCTGTATATTGTATTCTTGGTGTGATATCGCTTATTTGTAGTGCCATTAATATAAACCTTTTTCTATTTTATCAAATACACTATCTAAATACCATATATTCTGAAAAGGTAAAGTCTTACGTATTGCTCTAGCAGTAGTATAATCATGTGTTCCTTTACCCCAATCTAACATAATATCATATAAATTAGCTATATATGATCCAGCAGGACCAGCTAAACCCATTTGTTGCTTATAAGTAGGTTTATATTGTCTACCACCACCTACTACTTGTGATAAACCAATTCTATTATTAGACAATGTTTCTACCATTCTATTAACATCAGAAAATATACCGAGTATTGCTGATCTATCTATTGCACCCATTAATTTATCACCAAATTTCTTTTTCTTATAATCAAGACCAAACTGCCTTTGTCTGAAAGCATCTACCATAGCACCTAATGATACCAATCCTACTACACCAATCATAAAATTATTATCTCTTTCTTGCATACCTCTCATTAAAATACGTTGTGTAGCTGCCATACCAAACTTCTTAAATTGTGATAATACACCACCTATTTCTGTATTCATCCACATAGGTACATCTGCTTTACCTGGAGTAACAATAGTAATATTAATATCTTTCTGTAATGCAGATAAATATGTTTCTCTAGCAACTTTATCTGTCCAATTATCTGCTCTTGCTACCTTTAATCTTTCATATCCTGCACTTTCTGTAGCTCCTTTACCTAATCCATGTGCTTTATATTCTTTATAAATCTTTTGAGCCATCACTTCATCTATAAATAAATTGTTAAGTTGTGCTCTTTCTTTTACACCTATTTTTTTACCAGTTGCTAATGCTTCTACATAATCTAGTATTTTTGATCCGTTTACTAATGAAGCTATATTTTTTACACCTGTATTCCATAAATTCATTCCATTAATATAACTAAAATAAAAGTTAGTTATTTGACCAGTAGCTCTTTCTACTGAGTTCATCAAACCAAAAATATCTCCTGTATCTGCAAACAATGCAGCACGTGTACCTAAATACATATCTGCTGCTTCTCCTGTTAATTGTGCATCTTTCTTAGATAACTTTAACATCCTCCATCCCATATCATCAAAAAATGCTTCATATAATCTACCGAAGTTTTTTTTAACACCATCTGCCATAACTAATCTAGCTACATCAGGTACAGCTGCTAAAATACCAGATAAGTATGTCATAGCTGTTACATTCTTACCTACTCTAACAGTTCTTGAAAATGCTGATTCTGGATTTGCTGGTAATCCAGCTGTTCCTCTAATTAAATCTCTTAAATCTTGTAAATCATCCATAGCTTCTGCCATTTCACGTTTAATCTTTCCTTTTTGTGATTTTGGTGCTGCTAATATTCTTGCTTGATATTCAGCAAATATTTGTGTTAAACCTTTTTTAAATCCACCTGCTGCATAATTTATACCTATCATTCCAGGATCACCAAATCTTTCTGTTAAAACAATATCTGGCATAACTGATCTATAGTAAGCTCTCATTAAACCTTCTATGTCTGCTTCTATAAATCCAGCATCAATAAGTTCATCATCATTAAGTTTTATTCTTCTTGACTTTACATGATCTGATATACCCATAGGACTTGTAAATCCTTTGTTACTTTCTATTAAATCTTTCCATGACTTAATTTTGTAAAAAGGTTGTTGAGTAAGTATGTTATCTACAACTGATTCAGCATCTTTTATCTTTGCACTAGGATTTTGTTTTAATAAAGCTCTATAAATAAGATTAGTAAATTCAGATCTTCTTTTTCTAATTAAGTCTTTTCTATAATATCTTGGTATGTAATCTTTCATTAAACCGTTATTTTCACTAAGATATTTAATTTGTGATTCTACTCCTGCTATTTCATCATTTATTTTTTTACTACTATAAATTTGGTCATCTATCTTAATTGTATTTTGACCTGATCTTTTTAATTCGTCTAATTTAGATTGCCAAAAGTTTAACTGTTTTCTTGGCATAATTAAAAACATTCCAGAATCATCTGCTCTTTTACCAATTATATTAAAAAAATTTTCTCTTATATTTCTAGCAGCTTCTACAACATGAGAATTTTCATGTTTTAATCCATTTACTAATGCTTTAGATATTTCTTTTCTAAATTTAACAAGTGATAATTCACTTTTACTACCAAATGCTTTTTTATATGTTTTAGTAGCAAAGTTATATTCTTTACCATATCTTTTGCTTTCAGCTTTTAAATATTCGTCATAGTGTTTATCTACAAATCTTAAGTTATTAATAATTAAAGATGTATTTCTCTTAACTTCATTTTCTATGGAAATAGTAGTTGCTTCATTAAATGGTGCAAAGTTTTTGTTTTGATACAATGGTATTTCTACTAACTCTGTACCTGTTTCTCTAACTACTAATGAATCTTTTTGTAATGTTCTAAACAATGGTGTTAATGGACTATCTTCTAAACCAGTTTTAGTTGAGTAAATAGCTTCTCCTAACTTTGATTCATTGTAACTGGGATAAGATATACCTGGAGTGCCACTTGCACCTACACTATTAGGTGTTTGTTTTTTATTAGGATCTAAAAAAGAATAATCAATATCTAAACTTTCATCAGCATTTTTAGCTGCATTTTTAGTATTCATGTAATTAGCAGTATCAGTATATTCTTCATACTTTGCTAAGTCTGCTTTAACTGGTAAATTCTTAATACCTATCAATTTGTTAAATAAACTAGGTAACAAAAATCCAGCACCTCCAACCATCATACTAGTTTCTAAAGATCTATCATCACTATAATATTGCTTTGCTCCTTCTTCTGCTGTTAATACAGTTCCTAATGATGCTGGTTTCAAATATGTTTGACCACCTGCTTTTAGTGTAATTAACTTATTAGCTCTACCTGCTAGTAATAATGTACTAGGATCTGTAATAGCTCCCATCAAAGTACCTACAACACTAATAGGTGCTAATGTACCTGCTAGTTGTTCATATTTTAATTCTTGTATAAGTTTTGCTGTTTCTTTTGAATTTCTAGATCCTTCAAAAAAAGATAAATATTCTTGATATTCTCCTAATTGTGCATCTGCATAAATACTATAATTATCATCATATTCAAATTCACTGTTATTTTCATAGAAAGATGTATACATCTGACCAATCAGATTTTCTTTCATAAACCCTTTATTAAATAAATAACCTACAGCATCTAAATTTTTAGCAGCTGTTTCAAAAAAATATTTTTGTTCTGGACCAGGTGTTTTTATGTTTTGAGATACTGGATTAAAACTAGTTTGTATAAGTTTTACTGCCATTAATCTAAATAATCTTTATACAAATTTGTATATTCTGTATCTATATATTGATCTAACTCATCTTGAATACTTTTGTAATCATATCTACCACCAGTTATAAATTCTACTAATGGCTCTAAAACAACTTCTGTTTCTGGTCTAGTCACTGTAAAAGACTTTACAATAAACTCTTTCATTCCTTGAGGTAATCCTTGAAATTGCTCAAACTTATTAAACATAGAACTAGGATCATTTATTAAATTTTGAACTATAGTATTAGTAATTTGTTTTTTACTAATTGGCGTTGCAAACACATCAACCTTTTCTGGATTAAATGCTTCAATAGTAATTTTTTCATCTCCTGTATTTCCTAAAGGTATACTTCTGTAATTAGAATCCATATTATTAACATATACTTGATATATGGGTTGATCTGATCCTTTTACTGGTACAATACTAAAATCACCATTTTCTAAAGAATCTTTAATATTTTTTAAACTTGGTTGTACAAACCTATCTTCGTCTCTATATAAAAATCCAAAGTTAGTATACATAAAATCATTACCTTCTGCTTGTTGATGTGATTTTAAAATAGCACCTATATCATAAGCAGTTCTAGTCATCATATCTTCTTCAGAATATCCAGCATTTGCCATTTCAGTTTCATATCCAAACTTTATTAATTCTGGTTGACCTAATCTATTTCCTATTACACTAATAGAATATCCTTCATCATTAATGTTTCTAATAACAGTTTTAAGAATATCTGGAGCTACTTCTGAAAATCTTGCTTTTGCTTCTTCTGGATTACTATTAAAAAGTTCTACATTCATAAAATTTGGTAATTGATTAATGATAGATTGATTTAAAACATCTCTTACTTCTGGTTTAACTTCAAAAAATGTTCCTGTAAATATTTTGTTAAAGTAGTTATTACTTAATGGATTTATTAAATCAAAAGCTCTATTAATAGTTTGCTGACCTTTTATTCCAACCATTTGTAAAAAGTTCATATCAGACATTTGTCCACCTTTACCTGTAATAAATCCTTCTTTTAATTTAATAAATGAACTTAAAGGATTATCAGTAGAAAATTGATAATCTGGATTTTTCATAATACTATTCCATAATGGCATAAACATACTATTTAATGCTTCATCATTCATCACAGCATCTACCATTTCAGCAGTAAGTTGTGCGTCTACAGCATCTTGAATTAACTCATCATTTAATATTTCTTCTTGATTAGTTTTAATTGTTGAACTATTTGAATTAATAGCATCTACTCTTTTTAAATATACGCTATAAAGATTATCTGCTCCTTCTAAATCAATAGCACGTAATCCACCTTGTTCTTGTACATAAAGAAAAAAACTACTATCTACATCATCCATATTGCTAATAGCTAATGGATTTCCATTTGTAATAAATTCCCATGCTTGATACAAATTTGTAACTTTTGAAATATCATCATTTAATAACTCACCTTTACCAAGAATATTATAAATACTATTTATTTCTCCTTGTATTTCATCAGTAACTATTCCTTGATTTCTAATAAGATCATTCATTTGAATAGTAGCTTGTTGTTGTTCTTCTGGTTTTTTATTATAATTATTAAACCAATCACCAGTTGTATAAGGTTTTCCTGTTTGGTATACATTATTTAAACTAAGTTGATTTAATTTATAGCTTGTAATAAACTCTTCTAATTCTTCTTTATTTTCAAAAGTATCTAGGTTCATATTATGTTTAATATGAGAAAAGTAAGTATTAATATTATTAGGACTAATATCTTCTTTTATATTTAATCTATTAATGTATTCATAAACTTCTTTTTTATCTAAAAAAGTTTGTATTAAATTTTCATCACCTTCTAATCCAACAGCAGCTAATTGAGGATATAGACTATTTTGGTCATTCATTTTATAAAATTCCATAGATAAGGTTGAATTACCATCAATAGCATTTTCTAAACTATTTTTTAGTATTATTTGAGCATAAGATTGAACTTGAGTACCTGCATCTATTGCAGCTTTATTTAAACTTTTAATTTGTTTAACATTATCATCAAATGCTTTTATGTTTAAATTAATAGTATCTATGTCAAAGTTATTACTTAGTCTTTTTTCTTTACCTAATAAATAATTTTCTTTGAACTGTAATACTCTTGCATCAGCATCTGCTACATCATCTGGATTAGTAAAATCTATACCTTTATAAAAAGACATAGCTATTCCATACATTCTTGTTGCTTCTAGTTTTATTAAATTAGTATCTACTTTAGTTGCAATATATTGATCGTTATATTCTAAGGGATTTAAACTTTGTGCAGCACCAAAATTAATATCATTTATATCTAAAGAAGCATTTTCAAATTGTTTTTCTACTTCATTTCTAAAATCAATACCTGTTGTAATGTCTGGATTTTCTGCAATCTTATTAATATTGTTATATGTACTACTTTGAATTAAATCTAATTCATTGTTAATAGCACCATTAACATTGTTAAACATAATAGCATTAGATCTTTTTCTTAATGTATCTAAAGTATCTATACCTTTTAAATCTAAATAATTTTCAATATACTTTGAGTATCTAGTAGATGAAGAACTTACAAGTTGTTCTTTATAACCTAATATTTGTTGTTGTGCTGATGCTAAATCAGGCATATCCATACTTTCTTGTTCTACAGATAAATCATTTAAAAACTTTGCAGTATTTACTTTAAAATCACCTTTCCAAATTTCATCCATAACTGCTGCTTGTTGTTCAGCAATTTTTAAAGACGTTTGTCCAAAAGATTCTAAAGCAGAACCTAATCCAGATGTTTCACTTTTATTTACTGATATATTACCAGATACTAATGAAGATCTTTTACCTCTATCTAAAGCCATTAATTAGTTCCTGTATCTTCTCCTGTAGGTGGATTATTATAAGCATAAGCAGAGTATGCATAACCTCCTAATTGTGCAACTGTACCAAATGTTAATGATTGTCTTTGTAATTGATTATTCATTGAAGCATAATCTAAATTAGATGAAGCTATTTGTGAGTTTAATCTAATATTACCTATATCCTTTATAGCATCACTTTTAACTTTGTTTTGAATAGCTATAAAAGATCTACTATCATCTAATATTCCTGCTGCACCAGCTACAGTTCTATTATTACTTAATGTAATATTTTCTTGTTCTGTTCTTAAGTTTGATTCTTGTAAAGCTCTGAGTGAAGATATTTTTTTTTGTTCTTCTATTCTAGTACTTTGATTTTTTAATCCTTGCATTTGAGCTCTATAGCTCAAAGTTGTTCCTACTGCTGTTATGAATAATGCTGTTTCTACGCCCATCTTAAAATACTACCTCTAATGCTACACCCAAAACTTTCAAAGGCAAGGGTGCTGTTTGTGTTATTTTCAATGTAGGTTCTCTATCATAACCTAAAAAGAAAAACTCTTTTTTTCCTGTTACTTTAGCTACTGGAGCTGCCACATCAAAGTTTACATCTCTTATAACTAAACTTTTAGCAGTACTATCTGCTGCTTGTAAAGCTACATTTAATGAATCTGCTAAATCTATTACTGCCCTAGATATTCTTTTCATTTCACCTGTCAATGGACCATTAGCTACTTCTCTATCTATTGGCATAGTTTCAAGACTCGGTTCATAGTTAAATCCTAATACTACACCAGCATTATGAGCTACATCAAAAGTTATTGTATCACTGGCTGATGTAACAAATGATCCTAATGAAAATGTACCATCAACAGCATTAACAGTTTCTTGCGTTAAATGAGCAGGACTATTATGAACACGTCCTGAAGTAATAGTAATTACAGCATTGTTACCAGGTGAAGAAGCTAATGCCTGGTCTAAAACTATAGTATGACCACTAGCTGTAGCTGTAACTGTTTGTATTTCATAACTACCAGTAATTCCAGCTATAGTAATAACATCACCTATATTAGGTGCAGTTGTATATCCATCTACATTTACACTAGTACCTGTTTGACCAGCACCATTTATTAATGGTGAGCCTTGTTGATTAACTGTAGTTGTTCCTGAACAATCTAGTGTTAAATCATCTTGTTCTGCAAACTTTTCTAAAGTATATACAGTTCCACCTTCAAGTTGTCTTTTAACAACACAAAATAAATTTTCATTAATAGCTGTGATACTAGTAAACTCATCATTAGTCTTTGTACTCCATTGTGTCCAACCAGCTATTTTTTCTGCACGTACACTATGAAACAATGCAAGTGTTCCATCATTGTTTGTAAAAAAAGCAAATTGTTCTGGTCTAGTTGTTGTACCAGTTATCATAGCCATATCTACTGGAGCTTTTACTAAGTGTGAAGCTAATATAGATATAGATGTAGATGCATACGCATTTTCTACATCACTAAATAAATACTCACGAATAGCTTTACCATTCTTTTGTGCATACAGTGTTGCACCATCAAATATAATAGGTCTAGCTCTATTACAACCATAAGGTGTTTGTCTAAGAAATGTTATATTAGCAGGTGTCACAGCAGAAGTATCTGTAGATGTAGGTACAAAATATTCACCACCATCTGTAAGAACTTGTAAATTTCTTGAAGATACTAAATGTCTAATTTCGTTTACCCTATCACCAGATATAAATACATTAACAGCTTGGTCAGCTAATCCTGTACCTACTTCAAAATTAAAATATCCACCTACTTGTGATGCTATTATAGAAGCAGGAGCATCTCTTACTCCACCAAAATATAATCTGTTATCATGAAATGTAACTGCTTGAGGAAATCCTCTTTCATCAGATATTAATTGTTCTTGAAAATCTGAATGAGGTCCAGCAGAAACTACATCTTCGATTACTGTTACTGTTGCTTCCGTTGCGTTTGTCCTAGCAGTAATAAAAACTTGTTTACCATTTATCTTTAAATAAGTGTTTACATGATTAGTTGTAAAAAAATCTGCACTTGTTGTGGCTGTTCTGCCTGTACCAGTAGCATGTGAAGATAATGTAATTGTTAAAGCAGTAGCAGCATATTTGTAAAATGGTTGTGTAGTTTTACTAACACCACCTACAGTTACACTTGTATCTTGTTCAAATTCAAAAGCTGATACAGTAAAGGTAGAAGCACTAGTCCTTTTTATTTCTCTCATAAGGTTATTTCTATGTGTCAGAAATACCGTATCACCAAATTGTGCAAAATTTATTTCAAATAATTGAGATGTAGTCCAATTACAATTACTAGTAATATTAGTTTGAAGTGCAGAACCATTACTATCAAAAGTATCTAATCTATTATTAGATAAAACAAATACTGCTAATTCATCATTAGAAAATATAAATGGAATAACTCTAGATTCTCCTGGTAATGTAGCTTTAAATGTAGTTCCAGGTCTACGCATAATGCCACCTTCATCTAGTAAATACCAATTACGTAATGTTTTAGCACCACTAAAGTAAGCATTAGCATCTGTTCTTGTAACAAGTAATGGGTTAAGTTCTCCACTTGCAAAGTTAGTGTAAACTGTTCTTAAGGTACTAGCCATTAGTACCCCCTAGTAGTTAATCTGTTTGTTATAAATCTCTTTGTACTTAGTTTTTGTGTAGTTACTTCTTGACTATCTATATTTTTACCAATAAGGATTTGTCTTTCTGCTTCATCACTAAACTGTTTAATCATACCTGCATCTCTAGCTACTGATCCAGCAAATCTAGATGCAAGTTTTAATTCTAATGCATCTTTAAAATATGCAGGAAACTCTGATTCATCTTGTCTAAAAATATAATCAGCTATCAATGCTGACTGTGAATCATATCCATTTACAAATATCTTATCTCCGTATCTATTATATTGTATAGGCACATCAGCTACAGTAATTGTATTAAGTTGTAATAAATCTGGTGAGGTAGGTAGTTGATAAGCATATTCATATCTACCTGTAGGTGCGGCAGTTAATAAAGATAGTTGTTGTTGTTCTGTTGCAAATCTCCATCTGTGTCTACATAACATAGACTGTGTAAGATTTTCATAAAGATTAGAAGCTACTAATGCTTCTGTTGAACCATCATCAAAAGATGAAATTGGTTGAGCACCAATCATGGTTAATGCTCTTGCACAAATGTCTACTTTAGTATCTGCCATATTTAAAGGGGGGAATAAATCCCCCCAATATCATTATGATAATAATGCGACTGTTACTGTAGAGGCTGTTGCTGCTGATACAATTACAATATCTACAACACCATTTGATCCACCACTGTTTACAATGATTACATCACCAGCGTTCAGGTCACCTGTCGCTGCTAAAAAGTAATCTGCATCATCAATAGTTCCTATAGCATCTCCATCAGAGTAGTACCATAAGGAATTGCTATCTCCCATTTGAGAGATCTTCTTAATTGGATTTGAAGTTGCGTATGCCATTATTTACTCCTACTCTGCACATTTCTGTATTCTTACACCATCACCATCAATTAAGACTGCTCCCATTGACATGTATGAAGTTGTAAGGTGTGCTACTTTCTCAGGAATATAGTTAACTTCAGTTCTTACGTCTGAACCTACACCCATTCCTAGAGATGATTTATGAAAAGCCATAGTGTGTCTATCTGTTGAACCAGATGTTGGTAACCCACTAAAACCCATCCACATGAAAGACAACCATCTTTTAGCTGTCATTCCACCTTTGTAAGGTAGATCTGCTTCACCGATATATTCAGCTCTTGAGAACTGATCTATATCTAATAGGTCAGACCACTGTTTTGGACCGACTACCCAGTATCTTTGTCCATCATCTGGCACATCATTGTTACCAAAGATTTCAAAAACATTCTGAGCTTTGTCTAAGTTCATACCAGTAGTTGAACCAGCAGAGTTATTTGCTAGTGCAGTTGCACTAGAATTATAAGTATCAGTGATGATCTCATCAGTCTTACGACCAAGAGCATATGCAGCGTTTTGTGCTACAATGTTTCTTTCATCAATGTTTATTTTTAGTTCGTCTAGTTTGTCTACATAATCAGCGGCATAAAAATCGTTTACTGTTGCAGTTACATTTGAGTGTACTGAGTTCATAGCGACAACCTCAGCGTGTCTTGCTTTAGTTGAAGCAGAACCTTTCGCTATTTTTTGGAACTGAACAGTATTACCTTTTACACCATTAACATTACGTACCATGGACTTTAATTTTGAGCCCATGCGTTGATAAGCCATGTGAACTTCAGCTTCAAACTGTTTCACAAATGCTTGATCTATCGTTGCTGTCATTGTGTTTTCCTTTTCATTTGTTTGTTTATTTCCAAGTTGTCGTCATAAACTTTCACTAAGTTATCCATTACTGGGCAAAGTCCAGTTTAAATCGGCTTGTTAATTCAGATATATTATATTTTTGTCAGCTTTACAAGACAAGATGCAGGAAAAACATTGACATCAGCAAAGGTATATGAGCCATCATTTTCCCTTATATAACTAGCAAATGTCTTAATGTACTTCTTATTTCTTGAATAAATGTATGCTTCTGTAGTAATTAATGCTGGAGATAGGTTTTCCATATCTCTATCAGTGAGCCAGGCACTATCTCCAGTAGGATCTTCCCATATTATTTTATATTTTTTATATGGAAACTTAGCCATATTTCTTCTGATATAAGTCTGTTACTTTCCTAATGTATGCTTGATCTTTTGATCCTTCTTTCCAATAGCGAGGATCTTGCATCATAGACTGTAGATCTTTTTCATCTAGTTCTACATCTACTACAGTATTATTATTAGGTAATGGTTTATTTTTAGATAAACCCATTATTTCCTCTAAAGCTTTAACGCCTTCAGCAGTAGCAGCCATATTGGCAATAGCATTATAGGAATCAGTAGATAGATACTTTTTGCTCCAAAGATCAGCAGCTTCAATACGTTCTTTTGCATTATCTCCCAACTTTCCCATTTCTTCTTGAAGATTCGGCAGACCTGCAATCTCATTATTAACAAAAGCCGCCACTCCCTGGTTGAATACTTCCTGTGATAACCCATTATCTCTACAAATTTGTTCCCAAGATTTAACAAGTTCTTGTTCTGGATCAACTGTAACTTCAACATCTTGTGGTATTTCTGGTAGCTTTACTTCATATGATTCAGGAACGCTAGACTTTCTTTCTGCTTCCATATCTTCACGTACTTGTTTCGTAAGATCTTCAGTTCGCATCCCAAACTTTTGTTCCAATGCTTTGTATGATGCACCCAGTTCTTCAACTTTAATTTCATTTCTATCAGTATCCCAAAATTTTTCTGGAATATACTCAGGTATCTGCACTTCACTAGTGCTTTCTTGAGATACCTCTTGTGTTGTTTCTTGTGTTTCTTGTACTTGTTCTTCTGACATTAGACCTCCTTATCAGATTCAATTCTTCTCTTGACGATAAAATATAAATATCTCATACCCTCAAGATGTCTTAAATGCTCGTTGCTTACATCTTTACCAGCAACAGCATCTACTGTTATAGACCTTAAATAGTCTAAAACCTTTTTACCAATTTCACTATTAAATAGTGTAGCCATATCAGTATTAAGTTCACGCTCTTTTTGTTCTGTACGATAAAATCCATCAATAGATAGATGGCTTCCTTTAGGTTTGCTCTGGAGCTGCTCCCAACTCATTCATTCCTCCTTGTTGTTGTTGCATTACTTGTTGCATCTGTTGCATTACTTGTTGTTGTTCAGCTGCATCTCTAATAATCTTCTCTGGTAAATTCATTTTTTCTGCTAGGTATCTAGCTACTTCTTCCTGTTTTACAATAAGATTTAATACTTGTGGTCCAAATGTTTGACCTAATGTTGCATTAAATCTATTAACATCTGCAATATCTTGTTCGTTTTGTGCTCTTGATAAAGGAGATTCTGGTATAATTTTAATCTCTTTATTGTTTAATGAAGGTAATTCTATTCTACCTTGCTTCTTTAAAATGTAGATTACACGTCTAATTAATGGCATGATAAACTCTGACTGTAGTCTGCCAAAAGAAGATCCAATCTGTCTTGATAGATCTGCCATTCTTTCTGCTACTTCTGTAGCTGACATAGGTGTACCTTTAGTTGGACCTAATGTTTCCATATACAATGCTTTTCTAATATTACTTCTCATATCGTCTAATACTAATTGAGCAACATCAAATCTTCCTGCACCATTAATAGGTTGTAATCCTCTAGATCCTGGAGCTACTGGAATAATTGTGCCAGGCACTAATTGTATATTGTCTGGATTAATTACTCCATCATCTTCTATTTGATAAATACCAGATATGTTCATCTGTGCATTTTCTAAAATTAATTCAATAGTTAAGTTAGTAGTTTTAATTGCTGACATAGCATTAAATACTGGACCACGACCATATACTTCACCACTAGCTTTGTTCCATCTAAATGTAATAAAGGGATTAGAACCTTGTCCTTCAAACTGATCTTCAAATATTATTTGTTCATGATCCTTTATACAAACAACATAGTCATAAACTTCTTTATTTGGATCTGTATAGTTTCTCATTGTACCTTCAATTACAGTACATTTAGCATCTGGTTCATTATTTACTTTATCTTCTAATGATTCTAAATTTGCATCAGGATATAATATTTTAATATCTCCTAATCTTATTTGACGTTTTCTATATACACAATCTACCTTGTTATCTGCTCCTGCATTTAAGTATACATGTGGTAATGGGATAGAGTTAAATACTATAGGATTAGTTGATGGACCTTCATTAACTAACATCACACCAGTACCAATAGCTAAATCCATAAATGATTCATGTACTTCTTGATTAAAGTTAGAAGCATGTAATACTTCAAATATATAATCTGTAATAGAATCTAATTGTTCATCTACTTGTGGAGCTATTTGTTTTGGTATTTCCATACCTGCTTTTAAATTTATCCATCTACCAAATGTAGGAGTAATACCTGCTTGTAATCTAGAAGCAAACTCTTGTATACCTACTACAGCTGTTTCATCAAAAATTCTATCTGTTCTCTTTTGTCCAGGTGCTTCATCATAAAATGCTTCTCTACCTGGCATAGTATATTCATATGCTTCTTCAAACTTTGGAATCCAATTTGTTTTTAATTGTTCTGCATGACTAAACTTTTTAATAAATGTTTTAGGATTCATTGTTCCTGTATTAGGAGCAGATCTATAATTATAACTATACATTAAGCCATTCCGCCAGTAATAGTTCTTGCTTGAGTACCAAATAAACTTCTACCTTTTGCAATACTACTATCTAAAGATCCAGCTAATTTTTTCTTTCTTTTTTCTTCTGCTTGTGCATCAGCAAATTCTTGTGATTCTGTTGGTCTTACAATACCAGTTGGTGCTTCAGGTGCATCATCTCTTTGAAAAAAACCTACCCCACTTTTTAATAATTGATATGTAGGTGATAATGCTCCACTCATAGCTGCATCTGTAATAGTAGGAATTAAACCTTTAATTGGTTCTGCTTGATAACCTTTTTTTAAATATGATACAGAAGGAGCAGTTCCTCCCATAACACCTCTCATAATATCACCACCTAACTCTTTCATTGTTGGTGTACTAGCAACTATTCTTGTAGGATCTAATACTGTCGGTGAAGGTTGAACTCCCCTACCATAGTTTAAAGCTGCTTGAATATTTGATTCTCTTGCTTTTGATGGCTCATCTAACTGTTCTAATCTTTGCATAGTTTCTATAGATGTAGCTGCTCTCATACCTGCTCTACTTCCTGCACTCATAGATTTTGTTTGATCTATTTTTGTAGGTTGTGATTTTTTAATAATATCTGAAACTTTTTTACTTCCTGAAAATAATTGACCACTACCAGTTACACCAGCAACAGTTCCTCCACTTTTTGATAAAATAGAACTTTGATCTGCACTTAATTTATAACCAGCTTTGTCTAATTCTTCTTTATTTATATTAGCAAAAGCACCAGTCTTTGTTTTAGTACTAGCTAAAATAGCTTTTTGTCTATTGATAGCTGCTTGACTACTCTCTGGTGTTTTAAATTGTTCATATGTTTGACGTCTTGGTTTGCTACTTGATGTTGATGTACTTGATCCCATTAATCTATTTTTTCACCTTCTTGATAAAAACCTCTACCACCAGCTCTAGCAAATAAAGATCTTGATCCTACTTTTCCAGACATCATTCTTTTATTTCTTTTTTCTCTAGCATCTTCTTCTTCTTGCTTTATACGTTCTTCTTTTTGACGTTGTTCTTTCAACTGTTTTTCTAATTCTGGATCTGGTCTATATTTTTTTGGTTTTAAAAATCCCATTGTTCACAACCTTGTTTCTTTAAATATTTATATAACTGATAAGGGGTAATAATCAACCTATTTATTCCAAGTACTCTCATAATAATAGTTACACATGAATGTTCTCTAAGCCATGCTGCTTGAAATAATCTCCACTTATGGCGAAATGTCTTGCATTTTAATATAACACCTTTGTGTTGAACTACATATGTTAGCATTTTATCTACTTCTTCTCCATCTATAATATTTAGATCTAACCTTCTATGTATATGTTCTACAACCAACCATTTATCTTTTTTAGGATAATATGCAAATGCACCACAGTGTGCCATACCATTTCTTCTAAACCTATGATACCACTCATGATTGGGTGGATCATAAAAAAATACTAACCATTCCTTCGGAAAATATCCCACTTCTTCCTCCTGTTCATTGAACCACGATCAAATATATTCCAGTTCTTATAAGCATTAGATACTTGTGGTCTTGCTGGACCTACTGTTAATGATCTACCTTCTCCTGCACCTAGCATTAGATATTGTAATGCATCATGTACGTGTGAAAACTTATTCTTATTAGGTTTATCTTCATATCTTTCTCCAGATGTTTGTATTCTTCTGTAGTGATATCCACCTAAGAATCCTTTACGTAGTGACTTACAAGTTTTATTTAATAAAAATCCTGCCTTACCATCTACCATTCTATTTAATGCAGCCTCTACAGATTCTATTCTTAGTCCTACGTCATTAGATGGTGCAGGAAATGCCTGGATGCCTTGTTGTCTAAGTATCTGAAAGGGAGTTGTTTCATCTGTCTGCGCTCTAAAATCTCCAGCTGGATCTCCAAATATTTTTAAATCTTTATCTGCACAGTGTTTAATTATGTCATGCTTTAATAATTCACCAAACTTAACTGTACCAATATCAAAACAAACTAGTTCATGTAGGATTAACCATCTACCATCAGGTAGTTTTTGACCAAATACAGCAGAAGGTGTAAGACCAAAGTCTAATCCAATGTAAACTGTAGTAGGTGCAAAATCTATTTCATCATCTGCTATGTGTACATCTTCTCTAAATGAGCCATAGACTAGTTTACCATCTTCTATAGTTCCTAATCTATTTAAAACGTAAACATCAATCCAAGACTTACTTTTTCCTCTAATGATATTTGGATAGTAATTAGGTGTAACATTTTGGATATTTTCTGCTGTGCTATTAAGCTCATAACCTTTAATTTTATCATCTTCTTTTTTTTCTATCATGCCTGGAGGTTGTACAAAGAACTTCCAGTTGTCAGGCTTGACTAACATTAATGATTCTTCTTGATTCATATGATCTGGTACAGGCACTTCACCAGACATAATGGACCACCAATGATCTTCATCAGGTGCATTAGTATCTGCTATAACACCATACCATGAAGGTCCACCATCTTTCATAGAAGGGAATCTACCTACACGCATAGTACATGCATCTACAATAGACTTGGGAATCTCTCTTGCTTCATTAATCCATACACCAGTTAATTCTAAAGACAAGAGTTTCTTCACATCTTCTGGTCTATCTAGTGCTAAGAAGATAACTTCTAGCTCTACATCACCTACATGAATGTTATGTGTAAACGGAACTGAGTACATAAAGTTTCCAAATGAATTTTCTGGAAACCAATCTAACCACGTTTTAATAGTTGTTGTTTTTAACTGGGGGTTTGTATTTCTAATGACTGCCCATCTAGATTTACGTTTACCATCTTGACTAGGCTTCTGCTTTAATGCACGTCTAAATATTTCAATACAACAAGATACAGACTTACCTGATCCTACTGGACCACGTAAGCCTCTAAAGAAGGATTCATCCTTCATAAAGGATTTTATTATTTCACCTGGAGCTTTGTAGTTGAGTTCTGTCAAGCAATACCATTATCTACAGATCGTTTAATTAATTTGTAGATAGTTTCTGGTAGTAGAGATTCTATAAATTTATCAGCTTCATTATCAGAGAATCGTAAATCTCTAGGATAATGTTTGAAGTGTTCTTTCTTCACTATCTTACGAAGTCTTTGACGATCCTCGTAAGATAGCTCCTCTGCATACCTCATGTTTAATTAAATATTAATCCTAAAATTATTAGGACAGGAATACAGCATACAAATATTTTTGCTTGTTTGTTTAGCCTATTCCATTTTTTTTTTACCCAATCCATTATGCCTTCGCTTTCTTTTTAGCTGTTGCTGATAGATCTTTAAAATGTACTAAAGGTTTACTAGATGCACTATGAGTCTTGCCTGTATGTAGTTTACCATTAGACATCTTGTGATATCCACCAGTAAATTCTTTACCACTCTTTAAATAATGCTTTACGCCTTTACCCATTACTTCTTTTTCTTACTGCCCATAATCTTTTTCTTCAAAGCAGGTGGCAATTTATTTTGCTTACCTTTTAACTTTTTAGATCCAGCGGCAGGTTTTTTCATTCCATACATTATGATACCCTCCTAAAAGGTTTCGTTTTAGCAGCAATACCTTTGGGTTGTTTAACAAATTGTTTCCCACTCTTACTGCCTTTTCTCTTAGCTCTAGTTGTAGCCGCATATTCACTAGCAGTCAATGACTTGATAGCAGCTTCTGGTAAGTAGCGTTCACCAGTTTTAGAGGATGGCTTTCCAGATTTGGTTCTCCATTTCTGTTTTGTCCATGCCTTTAAACTTCTTTGTGGCTTCTTCATCGATAGCCACCACCCTTAGCCTTATATTGTTTAGCTAACATCTGAGCTTTACGAGCTGACCATTGTCCAGGTCTGCCACCCTTACCACCAGATTTAATACGATTAAATAAACTCTTTCTCATAGTAGGCTTGGTATAGTTTCCTGCTGCGTTTACTGCCATATTACCACTTACTCTTGTTCGCCCAGAAAGCTGCTGACATCTTGCCTCTAGCTATATTCTTGGCGTGTCTAGCCTTAAATGATTTTCTTTTCATCTTCATCCTTTTGGATTCGCCTGATTTAGGCTTACCAGCTGTACTAGCTCCCTGCTCCCCATATCTAATAGTCTTGACCTTAGATCCCTCTTTAGCGACTACGACATGAGATTTTTTAGGGTGTCCTGGAGTTCTTTTAGGTTTGTTGTAACCAGATACTCCAATACGTTTCAATAAGCTCTGACTCATAGGCGTACTTTACTCAAAAAAAATATATTTTCAATACTCCTTATAATGAGTGCCACACAGAAAGAAGTAGTTACCATTATCGATAGGTATATGGAATGTACCCCACTTCCCACAGTGACACTTCTCGTACTTGGTTCTTTCTTCTACTGTCCAGCTTAATATTTGTAACTGATTGTAAAGTTTACTTTTATCGCTCATAATGTGTGAGCAGGACCTTTATCCTCACTGTCGCTCCTGTTTTCTAACCCCCCCTACTTAGTCTAGATCAATCTTGATCGAGAGGTTTCCACCCACCTGGTGTTGGACTTTATCAGGAGCTTTAAACCCACTCCTATCTAGTATATCCTTTGATGCTTCCAACTTCACGTAATCACTCTTACCTTCCTGTGCTAGTCGTACTATTGTACGTACTGCTGGAAGTGCACCCATCAATCCTATCTCTGCGATTCGTGATCTATAGTACTCTTGTACCTTTGGGAGACGAAGCGTTCTACTAGCTGTTACCCTACCACTGTCTCCCTTTGAATATCCTGCGATTTGACTAGCTTTTGCTATGGTACATCCCTCAGCTACGAGGGTATCAACCAACAACCTTTGTCTATTGGTTAGACCATCTTTACCTTTTACTTGACTGCCCATAACGATAGATACCTTGCTACGTTATATCATGTCAAGAACTTAATTGTAAACAGATGTAACAAATGTATCTCACCATTGACCTACAAGTGTAGGCAACCCAATGGCTCGATTTACTCTCTCTCGATAATGCTCTATTCGTGGCGATAAATATTGGTGTGATATCAGCACACTACACGCCACGAACTATCAGTGTCTTTCAGAACCTATCAATCTGCACTCGTAGTCGCACACTTCGGTGCTACCACGATCTAGCAGTTGACAGAACCATGAAAGCCATGACGCTAAAGTAGGCATTAACGAGAGATAGACTCTCATCATATCAAAGGAGATATACCATGAAGAAACAATCAAAAGAACAAATGCTATTTGATCTATTGTGTAAGACTAGAGGATCTAATGGTCAAGTTAAAGTTAGTGCATCAAGGTCTGAAGTAACATGGGATTATGCTGATGGCTACAACCAAGCGGTGGAGGATATCGCTAAAGCGATAGATATCAAGATGAAGGAGGTATCAAATGTATAATACATTCGAAGAGGAGTACATAGCTCAGGTACAAAGAGTACGTGAGCTAAGACAAGAAGGTAAAGAAGATGAGGCTAGTCTAGAGGAAGCTAGATTAGGTAGTATTAATACAGTATATGGATTTGAAGATCTAGAAGAACTGGAGGTTATTTATGAGTAATTACGTTCCACGTATTGAAACATCAGCATCAGATATTGATGCAATCAACAGTCAAGTTGGTATTGATTGGTATCAGTTATACAAATCACAAGTTGATGAAACATCAGAGGTAGATATCAAGTATATGAACATCTACCTATGGCAGATATGCAATAGCACATACAAGTCAATGACTACATTCCAAAGATATACACAGGGATATCGTGACAAGATCAAGATGTCTATTGTAGATCAGAGGGAATCTGAAACAGGTCAAGAAATTGCCCAGACTAACTTTGATACATTGACTGAACAGGCAAAGACTATGGATGCATTGTATCGTAAGTACGAAGCTATGCACACAGCAGTCAAGAAGCTCTACTTAGAGCTATACAAAGAGGATTTTACTAAGAGGAAATTACCTCAAAAGAGTAAAGGTCAGATGAGAACATTGAAAGATATGACACCATCTGAAGTAGCATCTATCAACTCAATGGTTGATGAAATGCTAAAACAATAACAGTTTCATTTAGGATAGTGGGGTTTCTACCCCATTATCCAACTATTTTTTTTTGCTTATGCTGGTTTAAGCGTAGCAAATACCGAGTAAAAGTGATATAAATCAATAGAGGGAGAATAACATGACATCACTATTTAGACTATTCGATAGGTTTATAATTAACCTGTTCAGATCAATGATATCCACTAAGTTCAAAGACCGAGCAGAATATATTGGTACATTCATACTAGTATATCTAGGTATCGGTGGTGGCTTTATAGCTTTCTGTTTGTTCTTAGGTATCAATCCAACACTAGTTGTATCTGTAATTGCAGCACCTATTTGGATCTTCTTAGTATTTCTAACAAGAAGAATCACAAACAAAATGTTGGATATTAATGAAACTACAAAGGATATTTGATTTTCCTTGGTGGTTTTGGGATTCTGTAACTAGTGTAGTTATAGGATTTATCGTACTAATTATTATTATTGTAGGACTTACAGGGAGATAAGATGAAGTTATTAGAAGTGAGTAAGCTAGAGAATATACTCAATGATCTTATTAAATGTCAGGAAGCAGCAGGAGTTATCATGACTGATGCTAAGTATATTAATGAAGCATCTGATAATTTAGATAGTAAAATCAAAGACATAGGAGATCGTCTTAATAAATTAATACAAGAGGACTTGGAGGACTGATGGAAATAGAAATAGAAATATCAAATAATACAATGAAAGCTACAGTAGAGTGTTACAGATGTAGTGGACTAGGTGTAATACCATGGGGTGATGCCCCTGATGAATGTGATCCATGTGAAGAATGTGAAGGACATGGTGCTTGGATAGAGGAGGTAAAGAATGAGCGAATCGCTAAAAGTAATGAAGCTTAGATGGATTGAGTCAGTACAAAATACGTATGATGCTTTTGATAAAGCTGGTTTGTATTCAGCTATGGATGTAAAACATCTTGATGTTAAACATAAATTTGATGAGGTTGTATTAGTACATAATGAAATGATTAAACAAATTTGTGATGTTGTAGATGAACTCGAAGCAGGACAGATACAATCATTACAGACATTACAATACATAACTAATATAACAAGTAGGATGAAGGAGGAATAGTATGGGTAGATATTATGAAGGTGATATAGAAGGTAAGTTCTGGTTTGGTATACAATCTAGTGATGATGCAGATTTCTTTGGATCAGTAGGATTTCAACCAGATCATCTTGAGTACTACTTTGATGAAGCACACAGAGAAAAAATAGAGCATGGACTTGCTCAATGTTTAGATCATCTTGGATCTAAGAAGCAATCCTTAGATGATTTTTTCAAGTCAGCTAATGGTTATACTCAAGAACAAATGTGTGAAGTATTAGATGTACCTGTGCCAAACACAAGTATGTCAGTGGAAGAACGTAAGAATAGTAAGTACAACTATTATCTTATGTGGTATGCACGATATGAACTTGGCAAGAAGATACTAGATCGTGTAAAAGAAAATAAGTTTTGCTCATTCAGAGCAGAGTTATAGGAGGAACAATATGTTACCACAAGAACTAACGTTTCAGGTA
>Ga0181410_1000275_pt1 | contig 23043 bp, 23 predicted proteins | sample 33SPOviralmetaG_FD_130112 | JGI IMG/M metagenome (GOLD analysis project Ga0181410, IMG submission 130112) | Marine viral communities from the oligotrophic San Pedro Time Series (SPOT) site, San Pedro Channel, CA, USA - 33 SPOT_SRF_2012-06-20 | ecosystem: Environmental > Aquatic > Marine > Strait...
AGCGAACAGACCGACGTATGCTTTTGTACGGCAGGTGGTGCGAGCGATGCTGCGCCTGCAAAAAAACGACCCCTTGCCCCCCGCCTTGCCCCTAGCGTAGATGGGGGTGTCACACAAAATTTTCGCACCGTTTGCCCGGACTGCGACAACGGCTTCATCCGCGAGCCTGATGGCTATGGTTGCGTCCAGTGGACATCGTGTTATTCTTGTGGGGGAACAGGAGAGGCCGATGATCTATGAGGGCGATGGCTCGTTTGAGCGAAAGCTGACTAACCGGCAATGCCCGCGCTGTCGCAGCGCGATTGTGTTGCGCCGCGATGACAAGCATAAGCGCGAATACGAATGCACTGCATGTAGTTTAAAAATTATTGACGTTAAGGGAGACACCGAAAGATGAACAGATACGAGTTATTAGAGGCCGCCAAGGAAACTGTCGCTGATCGTGGCGAGGATTACGGCAGCATATGGGATAATCATGAGCGCATTGCTATTATTTGGACGGCGCTCATTGGAATACAGATTGAGCCGGAGCATGTGGCTATGATGATGGCGGGTGTGAAGCTGGCTAGGTTAGCGGCGACGCCGGATCATCAGGATAGCTGGGTGGATCTAGCTGGCTATGCCGCAACAGGATCGGAGTGTTTGCATGTCAGACAAAACAACGCCGACGATTAGACAGCAGCGGGCAGCGTTAGCGTCGAGTGACGCTGATCGCCGCGAAGCCGTTGTGCAAGAGTTAGAGGCCATTGGCGCTGGTGAGGCGACTGATGTTATTCAGTGGGATGATATGGGGCGGGTGACGTTGACGCCGAGTAGTCAGTTGTCGGATCGCGCCCGCCGGGCGGTTAAGAAGGTTAAGGTTACGCCTAATCAGTTTGGCAACACGATTGAGGTTGAGATGCACGATAAGCTATCGGCGTTGAGGCTGTTGGCGAAACATCGCGGGTTATTGGAGCCGAATGCCGGGGATCAAAAGCCTAGCATGATTGGCATTAATATTACTGGGCCGACCACCAAGATTGTCGAGATTGAGGGCGATGATGGGTAAGGTTATCGACATGAAGGACTATATCAGCGTCAGGTTTTTTAAGAATGATATAGTGTGTCGGTATTGTTCCCGGCTTACTAGGGGCCGGGTGTATGATAGTGGTGAGGCTATTGTTTGTACTGAGTGCGGCGGGCCTATGCTTGAATTAGAAAGCGACCAGTTTAACGATAATTTGACTATTATTTTTGACCCAGAGGATTATGATGGCGAGAGCTAAAGCAGCAACAGACAGATCACCCCGGCGTCGCAAGCAGCCAACCACTGAGGCGCTTGCGGGTTTAAACCTTGATTTTTCGCAAAGCCCAACAGTATGGCAATTTTTACAAGACGACAGTTTCGTGCGTGGGTTGATGGGGCCGGTCGGGTCTGGCAAGACGTTTGCTTCATTAGCGGAAGTGATGCTGCGGGCGGTGAAGCAGGAGCCGTCGCCGATAGATGGGATCAGATATACTCGGTTTGCAGTTATCAGGAACAGCTACCCGGAGCTACGCACGACCACGATTAAGACGTGGCAGGAATTATTCCCTGAGAATGTTTGGGGGCCGATGCGCTGGTCGCCGCCGATCACACATCACATCAAGCTGCCGCCGCGTGATGGCGCGGCTGGGCTTGATTGTGAGGTGATCTTCTTGGCGTTAGATCAGCCCCGCGACGTGCGAAAGCTGTTGTCTTTAGAATTGACCGGGGGTTTTATAGATGAGGCCAGGGAACTGCCAAAGGCGGTGGTTGACGGTTTAACATCGCGTGTCGGTCGTTATCCTACCAAGTCGAATGCTGGTTGCACTTGGCGCGGTGTTTGGATGAGTACCAACCCAATGGATAGCGACCACTGGTGGCCGAACCTTGCCGAGAAAAATCCTATTCGCGGAAAATATCCTTGGAAGTTTTACAAGCAGCCGGGCGGTGTGGTCGAGGGTACGGCCGAGCATGAAGATGCTATGTTTGCGGCTGGCAAGCATTGGCTGAATAATCCGATAGCTGAGAATGTCAACAACCTGCCGGTCGGGTATTATGAGCAGCAGCTAGCTGGGAAGACGCTTGATTGGATACAATGCTATGCCGGGGCGCAGTATGTTTATGTGCAGGATGGTAAGCCGGTCTGGCCTGAGTTTAGCGATAGCGTGATGTCTGGTGATGCTGAGATTGAGCCGGGCTGGCCGGTGCATATCGGGCTTGACTTTGGTTTGACCCCGGCGGCTGTGTTTGGGCAAAAGATGCAGAATGGCAAATGGAATGTCGTGCATGAGCTTGTGGCTTTTGATATGGGTCTTGAGCGGTTTTGTCATCACTTGCTGGCTGACATACAAAGTATGTTTCCGAAATGTGACGTGCTGGTTTGGGGTGACCCGGCGGGCGTCAAGCGCGATGAGATCTTTGAGGTCACCGCGTTTGAGCATTTAAAAACGATGGGGCTTCATGCCCGGCCAACTAGCACCAACGATTTTAAAGTGCGACGCGAGGCCGGTGCTATGCCAATGAACCGCATGATAGATGGCAAGGCTGGGTTGGTGGTTAGCAGTAAATGCACCCGCACCCGCAAATCGCTTGCTGGCGGTTATCATTTCCGGCGCGTTGCAGTTGGCGCTGGATATGAGCGGTTCCGCGATGCGCCAAATAAAAATGAGCATTCACACGTCGGTGATGCGTTTGGGTATTTAATGCTTGGTGCCGGTGAGGTGCGGAGCATTACGCGCAACAGCCAGTTTAGTAAACAGTTTAATCAGTTAACAGCTAATGCAGATTTTAACATATTCTAATTGGCGGCAATCGCTTTGCGGTAACAGTGAAGTTTCTATTGTGCCGTTTTACTGGGGTCATGCCTATATGGCAGAGTTAAGGCCGATTGACGCTCAGTTTTTAAAACTTGTGCCGGATTACAAAGAGGCGTTGCAGGCAGCAGGCACAGGTGGCCTTGCCTGCACAGCATTATTGCGGGGCAAAATTGCTTGCTGTTTTGGCATTAACAAACTGTGGCCGGGTGTTGCTGAAGGCTGGATGTTGACAACAGACCACGTTGCTACCGCGCCGGTATCGCTTACTAGGGGGGCATACCGCTATTTCAACCTGATCGCTACCGAGATGGTATTGAAGCGGTTGCAGCTAACAGTAAATATGCAGAATGACCTTGCTGTTAGGTGGGCTGATGCGTTACAATTCACGCCAGAAGGTTTATTAAAAAGCTACGGCCCTGACGGCGCTGATTATCGAATGTATGCGAGGTATTATAAATGAGCGGATTATTTGGTGGCGGGTCAAAGGTATCAAAACCAGATCCAGAGTTAGTAGCTGCTCAAAAACGCCAAGAGCAACAGGTCGAGGCTGAGGCGCGTGATAAGCGCATGAAGCTAGCAGCACAGCGCCGCGCTCGGTATGTTGGCGGTCAGCGTATGTTATTATCTAAAACCCGCCAAGACGCAGAGCAGGGCATTACAGAAACATTAGGGCCGGTGTAAGCTATGACAAAAAGAAACCCACCAAGCAGAACCACAATTAGAGGCCAGCGGCATTTGTTGGCTTATATCACGCCAGCCGAAGCCGAGCTTCTAAAATCACGCGGTGGCACAGGTGAGTTCCACAAAGGTGTTCCATCATACCCTGAGCCGGGTATGGGCGGCAGTAGTGATAGCCGTAGTGGCACTGGCAGCGGCGGCAGATCTTCCAGTGATCCGGGCGGCGGCGGCCCAGGCGGGTCTGGCGGCAGATCTGGGTCAGGGGATCACAGCGGTGGTAATGAAAGTGCTAGTGCTAGTGATCGTGGCGGTAACGATGACAGACAAAGATCAGGGGCACAAAAACAAATAGACAAGCAGATCGCGCTTGGCAAAAAAAATATCGACAACATGACTACCACTGACAAGATTATGTCTGCTGTAATGCCATTTGCTGGTTTTGAGGTGGCGCAAAACTATGCGGCTCAATTTATGGGTAACCGCATGAAAGATGTGCTTAGTCAAACTGGATCTAGGGCTGTGGTTGATAAACGCACCGGCAGAATAAGCGGCGTTTATGATAGCCGTGGCAGGTTGACTGGGCGTGACCCCATTGCTGAAGCGCGGGCAGAAAGAATGAACGAGGCCGCTAGTGCCGCTAAAGTAATGCCAGAAGATGAAGAAGAAAAAGAAAGAGCGACGCTGGGCAAAAAGGTTATACGCTCTGACCTTACAAAAGAGATTGAGGCCGAGCGCATACGTCGCCGCAAAGCTGGGTTAACACAGCTTGGCAACCGCACATTGTTATCAACCTCATCACAATTAGGAGCATAAATGCCAAAAGTAGTTTCCAAAGATGGTAAGACCCGCCACTTTGCTTACAGCAAGGCTGGAATGAATGCAGCTAAAGAGTACGCCCGGCAGACTGGTGGCCGGGTGACTGAGGCCAATATGAAAACAAAAATGGCGAAGAGGAAAGATTATGCCTAAGAAAAAAGGTAAGGGTTACGGTAAATAATGGCAAAGCAAGTTTGGGATAAAAAGCGGCCAAAAAATTTGGGCAAGCCAAAGGCGTTGAGTTCTGCGAAGAAGCGCAGCGCTATGCGGGCGGCTAAAAAAGCCGGTCGTCCATATCCAAACCTCATTGATAATATGAGGGCGGCGCGTGGCTAGGTCACCGGCTTGGACACGCAGTGCAGGCAAAAATCCAAAAGGTGGTTTGAACGCTGCCGGTCGTCGTTCTGCCAAAGCGCAGGGTATGAACCTAAAAGCGCCGGTAAAGTCTGGCGACAATCCGCGCCGCGCATCATTCTTGGCTAGGATGGGTGGTATGCCAGGGCCAGAGCGTAATGAAAAGGGCGAGCCTACACGTTTGCTTTTATCGCTACACGCTTGGGGCGCTAGCTCAAAAGCAGACGCCAAGAAAAAATCGGCAGCCATAAGTAAAAGGAACCAAGCCAGTGCATAGTGTTGAAGATATTCTAAAGCGCCACGACGTGGCGCAGCGGCGCAAAGATAACTGGCGGCAGATCTATGAAGACTGCTATGAGTTTGGTTTGCCACAGCGCAATCTTTACGACGGCTATTACGAGGGTGGTGGCTCTCCGGGGCAAAACAAAATGGTGCGCGTGTTCGATAGCACGGCTATCAATGCGACACAGCGATTTGCCAACCGCATCCAGTCGGGCTTATTCCCGCCATATGCGCCGTGGTGCCGCCTAGAGCCGGGGCCAGAAATCCCAGAAGAGCGCCGCCTTGAAGCGCAAACTGCGCTTGATATGTATAGCGACACAATGTTTAGCCTGCTGCGCCAATCTAATTTTGATTTGGCTATGGGTGAGTTTTTACTTGACCTAGCTGTTGGCACCGCCGTCATGCTAGTGCAGCCTGGCGATGATATGTCGCCTATTCGCTTTACTGCTGTGCCACAGTATTTGGTAAGCATCGAAGAGGGCGCACACGGCAAGGTCGATAATGTGTACCGCCGGATGCGCTTGAAAAGTGAGGCCATCAAGCAGCATTGGCAAGATGCTGACATCCCAGAGCGCTTGCAGCGCATGATTGATGACAAGCCTACACAAGAGATTGATCTTGTTGAGGCTACATTATATGACCCCGACAAAGGTGATTTTTGTTATCACGTTATTTGGGCTGAGGGCAAAGCTGGCTTGCTTATGCGCCGGATGAAATCATCGCCTTGGATTGTTGCGCGTTACATGAAAGTGGCAGGTGAGGTGTATGGCCGGGGGCCGTTGGTTACAGCAATCCCAGACATCAAGACGCTGAACAAGACGCTAGAACTGCTGTTAAAAAATGCCAGCCTGTCAATTGCCGGTGTCTATACGGCGGCTGATGACGGTGTATTGAACCCGCAAAACATCCGCATCCAGCCGGGCGCTATCATCCCGGTTGCGCGTAACGGCGGCCCGCAGGGTGAGAGCTTGCGCCAAATGCCGCGCTCTGGTGATTTCAATGTGTCGCAGATTGTGATTAATGACCTACGCATGAACGTCAAAAAGATTTTGCTTGATGACACATTGCCGCCAGACAATATGAGTGCAAGGTCTGCGACAGAGATTGCAGAACGCATGAAAGAACTGGCGCAGAACCTTGGCTCCGCTTTTGGTCGTTTGATTACAGAAACAATGGTGCCGCTAGTTAGCCGCATTTTGTATGTGATGGATGAGCGCGGTTTGATTGAGATGCCACTGCGCGTCAATGGGCTTGAGGTTAAGGTCACGCCAGTTAGCCCGATTGCACAAGCGCAAAATATGGGTGACATTGAAAAGATTATGCAGTGGGTGCAAATGTCATCAGCCCTTGGCCCCGAAGGTCAAATGGCTATTAAGATGGGCAGCATTTCTGATTATGTTGCTGACAAACTTGGGGTGCCAGCGGAGTTACGCACGACACCACAAGAGCGCGAGCAAATGATGCAACAGGCCGCGCAAATGATGCAAGCACAAGCGCAGGCAGAAGGTGGTGCGCCAATTGAAGGCGAGGCACCACCAGAAGGGATGGTCTAATGAACCCGGACGGTTGGGAAGGTTTACAAACCGTAAACCCCGAAATAGCAGAAAAGCAACAAGTTGATAAAGATGACATTGATCGTCTTTATTTGCGCGTGTTCGCCAGTGACGATGGGGCAAAGCTGCTCACTCATCTACGCGCACTGACGATAGAGCAGCCAAGCTGGTATCCCGGTGAGGACGCCAGCCACGGCTATGCTCGCGAAGGCCAAAACAGTTTGGTCAGGGAAATTGAGCGGCGTATGAAAAGAGCGAGATCACTATGAATGACACAGATGGACTGTTGGCCGAAGCCCAAGTTGAGGGCGACGATAACCAGCAGCAGGCTGAAGAGACATCAATCCCACACCAGCTAACAGATAACGAGCCGTCAGTTGATAGCGTAACCGTTGCAAAAGAAGGTGAAGAGATAGAGCTTGAAAAGCCAGAGTGGTATCCAGAAAAGTTTTGGAACGAAGACGATGGCCCGGATCTAGAAAACCTTGTCAAGTCTTACAATGAATTGCAAAAAAAGTTTAGTCAGGGCAAGCACAAATCCCCTGACAAATACGACACAGCAATTTTTGAAGAGGCTGGCATTGGTGACGATGACCCGCTTTATAGTGTCTATAAAGACTGGGCAAAAGAAAATGGTGTTAGCCAAGCAGCGTTTGAACAGCTAGCTGGCACATTTATCGAAATGGCTCAGGGCGAAAGCCAGCAAGCCGAAATCTCATACAAAGAAGAATATGAGAAACTTGGCCCTAACGCTGACATCGCTATTAAGTCAATGACTGACTGGGCGTCTAGCTTAGTTCGCAAAGGCGTGTGGTCAGATGATGATTTTGAAGAGTTCAAGATTATGGGCGGCACAGCACAAGGGCTACGCGCTTTGCAAAAGATCCGCTCATACTATGGCGATAAGCCAGTGCCAATTGACGTGTCGCCAACAAGCGATGCGCCATCAAAAGAAGAGCTAATGGCAATGGTTGGCAAGCCCGAATATCAAAGCGACCCCGCCTACCGGGCGAAGGTTGAGAAGATGTTTGAAAACGTATATGGCAATAAAGAATATAGCGCCATTTAATGCAAGCGCGGCAGTTGTTTACAATTGCCGCGTTTTTCTATAAAATCACCCTTGACAGACAATCGGCTTTCGACCTGTCGCAAACGCTTGGGGGCGTAGCGTATATGCTCAAGCCGCAGCCCGGAAGGATACCTGCTAGGCGTCAAATCGTGTTTTAACTTTTACAAAGGAATAGGAAAATGGCAGTTGGCATTTCCAATGCTTTTGTACAGTTGTTCGATGCCGAGGTTAAGCAGGCATACCAGTCGTCACGCGCACTGGCAGGCTTAACCCGCGAGCGGGCAAATGTCGAAGGCAATCAGGTGAAGTTTCCAAAGATCGGAAAAGGCACCGCAACAGTTCGCGTTCCCCAAACTGACGTAACCCCATTAAATGTGTCCTACTCGCAGGTGACCGCGAGTATGTCAGATTTTATTGCATCAGAATATTCTGATATCTTTTCACAGCAAAAAGTCAATTTTGACGAGCGCCGTGAATTGGTGCAGGTAGTTGGGAATGCTATTGGCCGTCGTATGGATCAGCTTGTCCTTGATGCGCTCAACGCATCATCAACATCACTGACCGTTGCGACTACCATTGGTGGCTCTGGTACAAACATGAACGTCGAAAAGCTGATCGAAACAAAGAAGCTGCTTGATGCGAAAAACGTACCATCAGAAGACCGTTGCATGATTATTCATGCCAACACTCTTGCTGGCCTGTTGGGTGAAACCGCAGTACAATCGAGCGATTTCAATACGATAAAAGCTCTTGTTTCTGGTGATGTTGACACCTTTATGGGCTTCAAGTTCGTAACTCTTGGTGACCGTGATGAAGGTGGCTTGCCAAAGCCATCAACTCGCACCTGTTTTGCATTCCACAAAGATGCAATGGGTATGGGTATCGGCATGAACCAAAAGTCTGAAATCAACTATGTTCCTGAGAAAACGTCGTTCCTCGTTTCTTCAATGTTCTCCGCAGGCGCGGTTGCCATTGATGACGAAGGAATCGTCAAAATCTCTTGCACTGAATAGAAAGGAGTGTAGAAAATGGCTTTCTCTTCAGCAGGATGGAATGTTATTGGTGCAGCTAAATCTGGCAACGCACCTAGCATGTACACCTACACATCAGCAGACGCGATTGCGACTGTGAACACCGAAGGTTATTTCAACAATCTGTCAGACACAGTGGCAGTTGGTGACATCATCTTTGTTCGCGATAGCGCGACACCAACAATGTCAATCGTTGTTGTTCTGTCAAACGCATCTGGTGTTGTTGACGTATCAGACGGCACGGCTGTATCAGTCGCTGACGCTGACTAACAATAGTGGGGCGGCTTATGCCGCCCCATTTCCCTATTTTGGAGTAACGAATGGCGCAGGGCGACACCAAACTATCAATATGTTCCGAGGCTCTGATTATGCTGGGCGCTGCCCCGCTTTCGTCATTTGCCACCGGCACCGATGAAGCGCAAGTGGCTGATCGTCTTTATGACGACATCCGCGATACTATCTTAATGCAGTACCCATTTAGTTGGTCTGTTAAAAAAGTAAAGCTAGGCCGTTTGGCTAGCACCCCCATTAATGAATGGAAATATACCTACGCTTTGCCGGGCGATATTCTTGGCAACCCAAAGGCTGTATTTAATGTTGGCGCTGTTGGAGCGCAGCCAGTGCGAGATTTTGAGATCTACAATCTTGGCCTTTACACAAATTATGAAGAGGTCTGGATTGATTACCAGTACCGTCCAGCAGAGGCTGTCTTCCCGCCATATTTTGTGCGTCTGTTAAAGACAGCGCTAGCGGCTGACTTTGCCGAGCCGGTAACTGACCAGCTTACTAAGGGTGATTATTACCACCAAAAAGCATATGGTGCGCCATCAGAAAATATGCGTGGTGGGCTGTTGCGTGTTTCAATAAATATTGATGGCGCTGATCGTCCAGCACAAACTATACATGAGTTTCCTATCTCTGACATAAGGTTCTAGCATGAGCCGGATTATTCAGATCCAAAATGATTTTACCAGTGGTGAGCTAGATCCAAAACTACGCGCCCGGACTGATATTGACCAGTATAGCTCTGGCCTGACCACAGCGCGTAATGTAAGCATCCAGCCGCAAGGCGGCGCAAAGCGGCGTGACGGCACTAAGTTTGTTGCTGAGTTAGACAGTGGCGCAGGCACCGCAGTTCGTATGGTGCCATTTGAGTTTAGTGTATCTGATAGCTATATGCTGGTGTTCACGCCCGGCAAAATGTATGTTTTTAAGAATGGCGCACAGATTACTGCAATCAATGGTGGTGGCAGCAACTTTTTGACTGTGGCTGCTGTTACTGCGTCTATATTACCGCAGATGAATTGGGTGCAATCTGCTGACACAGTTATTGTGGTGCATGAAGATTTGGAGCCAATAAAAATTGTGCGCGGGTCTACTGACGCTGATTGGACGGCTAGCACAATCGACTTTGACCACATACCAAAATACGCATTTGAATATATTGTTCACAGCCCGCAGTTTACCATAACGCCATCAAGCACGGTTGGAAACATTACAATAACAGCGAGTGCAACAACGACAGACACTGGCACGGCTCAGGGCGGTGGGGCGAATACTATAACATTAAAATCATCTAGCAGTTTTACGCTGGACGATGAGCCAAATGGTATGTTTATTGAAATTACCAGCGGCACTGGCTCAGGCCAAAAGCGGCACGTCGAAGATTATGTCGCGTCGAGTAAACTGGCTACAGTTTACCCAGTTTGGGATACAGCACCAAATGGCACATCCCAGTATAAAATAGTTCCTTTTAACACAGCGGCTGTTGGCTCATATGCTGTCGCTGACAATGGTTTTGGCCGTGCGCGTTACGTTGAATATGTCAGCGACACAGAAATCAAAGCCTACGTTGAGATACCGTTTTTTGATACAAGTGGTATCACAAAGGGAAAATGGAACAGCGAACACGGTTACGAGGCGGTGTGGTCATCAACACGCGGCTGGCCGCGCAGCGTCACATTTCACGAAGGCCGGTTATATTTTGGCGGCAGCAAATCACGCCCATCAACATTGTGGGGCAGTCGCGTATCTGACTTTTTTAACTTTGACCCCGGCGAAGCGCTTGATGATGCAGGTGTTGAAGCAACATTAGACACTGGCACATTTAATGCTATCGTTGATATTTATTCTGGCCGCCATTTGCAGGTGTTCACAACCGGCGCTGAGTTCTATGTGCCGCAAGCGTTAGATGAACCCATCACACCAACAAACATGATTGTAAAGCAGCAAACCGGCTTTGGTATGAAGCCAGGCATCAGGCTGCAAAACGTAGATGGCTCGACCTTGTTTATTCAGCGTCAGGGCAAAGCGCTTCAAGAATTTATTTATAGCGACACAGTGCAAGCCTACACATCAGCCAAGATATCGTTGCTATCATCGCACCTGCTAAAGACGCCCGGCGAGATGGCTGTGCGTAAAGCGACAGGCACTGACGAAGGCGACCGTTTGTTAATTGTAAATGACGATGACGGCAGCATTGCCTGCTATACGTTGCTGCGTAGTCAAAATGTAATTGCGCCCAGTGAGTGGACAACAGGTGGGAATTTTTTAAACATTGGCGTTGATGTTGATGACATTTATACCGTTGTAAAGCGCACAGTAAATAGCAGTGATGTTTATTATGTTGAGTTGTTTGACGCTGACACATTGCTTGATAGCGCCAAAACCGGCGGCGCTGCTGCCAGTGTAACTATGGATCATCTTGAAGGCAAAACGGTAAAGATTGTTCGTGATAGTATTATTGAGCCAGATCAGGTTGTGCCAGCCACACCCTTTACTGTCACTTTTGCTACGGCGGCTGGCACAAGCTATCAAGTTGGTCTTAACTTTACCCCAGAGATTAAGACATTGCCGGTTGAGCCGCGCCTATCTAGCGGCTCTTTAAAAGGTTTTAAGAAGCGTATCTTTGAGGTAAATGCAGAATTGTTTGAAACGCAGTCGTTAACAATTGACGGCAAGTTAGTGCCGTTTAGGCAATTTGGTAGTGGGGTTCTTGGCGGTGCGGTTCCTGAGTACACTGGTATCAAAACGCTACATTCTATGTTAGGTTATACATACGACGGTCAAATCACAATTGGTCAAGAAGTGCCATTGAAAATGACGCTGCTTGGCATTGATTATAAAGTGAGTGCAGGGCAATGAGTGGTGGTGGTTTAGGATTGGCGCTTGCAGGCGCTAGCGCTTTTATGCAGTACCGAGCCGGGCAGCTACAGTCTGCCGCTTTACAATCTCAGGCAGGTTACACACGCTTGCAGGCGCAACAAGAGGCGTTAAAGCAAAAGCAGCAGGCGGTTGTGGTAATGGACAACATGATAGCTACTGCCGCCACGATTAACGCATACGGCGGTATAGGGCTTGGCAACGTAGATAATTTAAATAGAGCAGCGCGGGCAAAAGGTGTCAAAGAATTATACACCGTAAAGAACAACGAGATCATTGCTTTGCGCGGCGGTTATATGCAAGCTGATCAATATATGATGCAGGCCAGCGCAGCTAGTCAGGCTGGCTTTGCTGCCGCTATAGGCACATTCGGGTCTGGGTTAATGATGAAAAAGAGTATTGGTTAATGGCTAGGTCACTAGAATATAGACCACTTGGCGTTGGTATTGCATCGCTGCCTGGCGTTAACTTTGTTGCCACTGGAACAGCGCAAGCTAGGGTGGCAAGCACAATTGCACAATCGCTCGACCAAATGTCTCGCTTTGCTTTTCAGCAATACGAGACACAAGCAAAGATTGAGGGTGCTGAGTTTGGCGCAGCTAATGCGCCAAGCGTTGTGGATCTTATTAAAGCTGAGGATGCTGAGGCTAGAAAAGCATTGTTGCCCGGCAGCACTGAAACTGTGCGCGGCAGAGCAGAGCGTCAGGCGGCGCTAAACACTGTTGCGGCTAATCTTGAAATAACAGCGCGTGATGCAATCAAGCAAATAGCTGTTGAAGGTCATGTAAACTTCACAAGTGTTGTTGATCTTCAAAATCAGATTGACGGTGTCATTAACGGCTTTAGCGGCGCAATGACTGATGTTGACCCGGCGACAGGAGCTAAACTGCGCCTTGGTTTGTCAACCATTGGCAATACCGCCTACACAACCCACGTTAAGATGATGGCTACAAAGGCTGAAGATCAAGCCAAGTATTTATCTGCAAAAGGCGTGGATCAAATTATTGATGACATACCGGGTATGATCTTTACCACAGCGGCAAAAGGCCCAGATGAAATGGGGGCTCATATCCTTAAACAAAAAGAGAAATTAATTAAATTTGCTAACGAAACTGAAGACGCGACGTTTTTAACAAGCTCTCTTGCGAATTTTGACAAGGCTGTTAGTGACGCGAAGATAAACGCTATAGGCGAATATGTTTTGCGAGATCCCCTTAAAAACAGTCAAGAGATTTTTAATACATTAAAGACTGGCAAAATGAAAATCACAGATAATGGGATTGCAACTATTGCTATGTCTCTCAACTCAGAAGAGCGTCTTGAAGCTTTTAAAAGGTCAAACACTGCAATCAATGATGTATATGCAAGAGAGACACAGCAAGACGCCAGAATTGATCGCCAGAGAAAAACTGCCGCAAGAGATCTAGAAACTGATCTTACTGGGTTCCTAATTGATGGCGGTGCTGATGATGATGTTGTCCGAGCAAAGATAGTTGAGTTGCGTAATCTAGACCCAGATAAAGCGTCAAAATTTAATGATGCGTATTTTGTGAAGGGTGGCAATGATGACCCAGATACATTGTTGCTTTTAGACCAAAAGGGTATGGATCGGTTTTTGACCACTACAGACATTTTAGATGCGCGGGCAGCCAGAAAAATAACGCTAGAAAGTGCTAGGAAATATTTGACTGTAATAAAAACAAACCGCAGCAGCGCCAGAAAAGAGGCTATAGATAAAATTAAAATGTCGCTTGGTGTTCCTGATATTGGAATGATGACGCTTGATGCGTCAGGCGAAAGAAGCGAAGCCGCAAAATTTGTAATGCAGGGAATGGTTGAGCTAGATGCAGCCCTGCGGATAACTCCTAGCTTAGACCCAATGACTTGGGCTGATGGGTTTATTGAGAAGGGTAATGTGCAAAAAAGATTAAAGGATGGTATTAGTTCAGCCCTAAGCACAATTAACAAAATTAAAAATAGCCAATTGCGTATGGGCGGTGAAAAGATAGACACAAATGAAGCTCTTGATGCGGTCATATTAAAATCATCAGGTGTTTTGGAAGACAACCAAAATCATCAAAATAATCACAACAAACTATTAGATGCGATTGCTATTGTTAAACGCAACCGGGCGGCACTTGAACAATGACCGATATAGCACAAGAAATGATGAATACTATCATCGCGGCTGAAAGCGGCGGGTCAATTGAGACTGTTCGCGACGACACCGGCAGCTATCGTATGCGCCGCGTTTATGACAAGGCTATGGCTTTAGAGCAGATGCAGGGGGCTGGCGCGGGTGATTATCGCGACATCTACGCGCTGTCACAGCAAGCAGATGCACCAATCACTGAAGCTGAGGTTGGCGGTACGCAGCTTGGCGCAGCAGCGGGCATACCTGGCGCTATCGTGACTGGCCTGCCAGATGTTGCGGCTTTAGGATATGGTGGTTATAAAGCAGCTACAGCAGAAGAGGGCGAGCGGTTACAATCGTTCTTGGATGGCTTCAGCGCTATCTCTGGCGCTATTGGTTCTGAGGCGCTTGGCGGTTTGTTTGATGGGGTTGTTGATAGTTTGGATGTTAGCGATGAAGCCAAGCAAGGTTTAAAGCAGGGATACCTAGCTGGCGAGTTTGCATCAATGGGTCTTGTTGCGCCGCAGGCTGCTAAGGCCGGGGCTGGCGCTGTTGCTGATTATGCAGCAGGCGCACCAGCCCGCCTAGAAGACGCCAAGAGCGGCGTCACACTTGGTATGGGTGTAGACCCTACCCAGATCGTTGATGAGGCGATTGTGGCCGGTCAAAAGCTTCTGGGTAAAGATTTGCCGCCAGCCGGTACTCTTTTGCCAGCATCTGATGCGCCAACAGTTTCCGGGCTTGCGCCGCAGTATCGCGTAACGGTTGATGCGTTTACGCCAGAAGGTACTGGCAAGCAATCTTTGGTGCCAATTAAACTGACGCCAAATAACGCAGAAAAAGTTAAGCCGTTAATGACGCAACTTGAGCAAGAGTTTCCTGACCCACTGGCCTCGCCGCAATCATATGCGACTATGGTTGCTAAGATGCAAAACAAAGCTGAAGTTTCTATGCCGCCATCGTGGATGATTGACCACGCAAACAACCCAGAAAAATGGGCTGATTGGTTTGGGCAAATTACGCCAGATCAAATCAAAGCGGCTGATGAAGGTTTGGCGGTACAGCAAAAATTTGTTGGCGCATACACCGCTGGGTCTGGGCCAGAATTGACCGGCCAACTTATGTTATGGGCTATCTTGTCAAGACGTATGTCTGCATTCCCACACGAGGCTGGCTATCTTGAATTAGCGGAAGCTGCACAACCGTTTATTCAAAAGGCGGCGCGTGGCGAGTGGTCTGATGCAGACACTGCCGCTTGGCGTAAAATGTCAATGAGCATACAACCAGAAGGTGCGCCCGGCAAAAGTGCCACATCTAACGCAAACGATTTTGGTGAGATTTTCTTAAAAAAGATGTCTGCGGTTGATGAAAACGGTGTGTCTGCATTGACGCGCTTGCACAATTTGATTGCAGACCAGAGCAAAAGCAGTAAAGAAATTAGGCGCGAATATTATTCGCTTGCAGAAGGAACAGGTATCGGCAACAAAATTATGTCATTTGCTTCGCTTGTATCTGGACGAAATGATGTTGTTGTTCTTGACCGCATCCAGATTAATCAAATGTGGGGCGGTGGCGACAAGATTTATGACGACATCATGAAACAGTTTGAAGGCGCACAAGGACTTGTTCAATATGAGGCGCTTGAACGCTCACTATTAAATCGTGTGCCAGACCTTTATAATCGCCTTGGGCGTGGTGATGTGGGGTCTGTTGGCAGATACCATTGGGAAAGCTGGGTAAGATCATCAGGCCAAGTTGTGTCGCACCCAACACTAGAGGCTGTTGTTGGTATGGGTACAAAACGCCCCGGCGCAAACTTTAGCCCAACAGAAATGATGCCCATAACTGAAGGCCGGTTCCACACTAAATATTCTGGTGTGGCATACGAAAAAATGCCGAGTGGTAAAGGCCGGTTTATTTACAAAACAAGTGACGGTGAGCCGTATCAATTCACAAGAACCCAATTAGATGGTATGTTCGATCAAGCGTTTGGCAAAAAGTCTGGTGTTCTTCCAGCAGACTTTCCGGGCGTCCAAGCATTTGAAGGTGGAAGCATACCTTGGTATGAATTTGAAGGAGTAGATCGTGGAAAACTCGACAAGCTCATTAGAGCAAAAGGACAACCAGCAAAAGAATACTAATGTAATGTCATTGGTTGCTGAGTTATACGCAAAGCGAGAGCTAATGCCTATGCAGGCAGAGGCCGAAGAAGAACAGCCAAAGGAATAAACTATGGCGCGTGATCTCACCGAAGAAATGGATGAACTGGCGAAGGCTCAACAAATGGAAGAGATTTCATTTGGTGTGTCTGATGAGGTCATGACCGAACAAGAAGATTTAGCGCCTGTTACGCCGGAAGAGGTTGTGCAGCTTAACAATCCAGTTTCGTTGCCGGATGAGCCTGTGCAGGTTGCCAGTTTATTTGATGATGCAGTTACCGGCGCGGTTGGCTTTATAAAGCGCAGAACTGCTGAGGCTGAAAAGCGTGTCACCGCTAAGATCCCCGAAAAAGATGTGCAGGTGATCGGCGGCAGCACAGTCATACGCCAAGCCAATCAAGAAGATATTGACGCGCTTGAAGGTGTGCTGGATATCACTTTTGAAAAAGGTTTGAACCTTCCAGCAATTATGAATGCGTCGGGTGATTTTGACCTCGCCGGTTACATGACGCAAGTAAAACAGTTAAACAAGGAATTATTTGAACGCGCCCGGCGAGGCACAATCAATTATACCTCAATGCTAGAACTAGCAGAGCAGCAAGGCGCAGATCAGGTGTTGAAGAAATGGCTCACACGTCAGCCCGGCAGGGGTGATGTGGCTGAAGATGTTCTAGCTGGCTTGATATTAGCGCGAGATCTGACACGCAAAACGCAAGATGCTTTCCAGCTAGCTGCTGACACAGCAGAGCCGGTGGCGCGGCGTCAGGCATTTGCTAACGCCGCCCAGTACCTCACAATGGAATTTGCGATGTACTCAAATCTATCAGGCGCTGTTAGTGAAAGCGCCAGGTTGATGCGGGCGATGCAGCAAGCGCAAACAGTAGGCATTGATTTGCGTCGGTCAGATGAATTGCTCAATATACTAGAAAATGAAGGCGTTGATTTTGAGCATCTTGGCAGCTTGTATTTGTCTCTGCCAGACCCAGCAGCAAAAACAAAACTGGTTAGAGGGCTGTTTCAGCGCGGCGGCGATGTTTTAACCGAGGTCTTTATTAATTCAATTCTATCAAACATAGTAACACACGCTGTAAACGTCGCTGGCAACTCAGTGTTTATGATGAGCAAGAGCGTTGAAGAAATGGTGGCTGGTGCTATTGGCAACACTGGCGTAAACAGGATTAGACCCGGCGGCGTTAATCCAAAAGACAGAGCTTATGCGCGTGATGGTTTAATTAGGCTAGAAACAATTGGAACCAGCTTTATTGACGCGCTTGTTGTGGCTGGCAAGGCATTTAAGACTGAAGAGGCCAGCGACCTTACCAGCAAAATTGACGTTAGAAACAGACGCGCTATTGGTGACACTGGCGACATTGCAGAAATATATAAACAGTTTAAAGACGGCAATGTGATGGCCGGGGCGTTGAATAGTGTCGGCACATATGTGCGGATGTCTGGCCGGTTTATGTTGGCAGAGGATGAATTTTTTAAAGCCTTTGCCTACCGAACATCAATCAAACAGCAAGCCCGCCAGCGACAGCATGATTTTTACGATAGGCTGGTTGAAGGTGGAACGCCACAAAATGAGGCGTCAGATCTGGCTGCGGCTGAGTATGTTAGGGCGCTTGAAAACCCTGATCAAAAAGCAATGGAAACAGCGCGTGAAGCTGCCCAGATATTGACGTTCCAAGGCGACTTAGGTGGCTTTGCTGGCGAGATGCAGGGCTTTATGTCTCACCCTGCCGTCAAGATATTTGGTGCGCCGTTCTTTAAAACGCCGGTCAATGTTATGAACTCGGTTGCGGAAAGATCGCCTTTAGCATTGCTATACCCTGATGTGCGCCGGGCGCTAAAGGCTGGTGGCCGTGATGCTGATATGGCTATGGCAAAGATCTCAACTGGCTCGGCGTTGATGGGCGCATTTGCGTGGATGGGCAGCGGGCTGCACTCGCCCGACAATCAGGTCATCATTATGGGGGCTGGCCCGACAGATCCACAGGCGCGTCAGGCTATGGAGCGCCTTGGCCTCTATCCACACACTGTCAATTTCAAGATGGACGACGGCACATATCGCGGCGTAACTTACTCGCGCCTCGACCCGCTGTCAGGATTGCTGGCTATGTCGGCTGACTATGCGTATTACTCGCAATATGAAGATGATAACAGCGTATTAGAAAACTTAACAACAGCCACAGCGCTTGGTTTGTATAACTACGCAATGCAGCAGCCTTTCTTGGATGGTGTGTCGGATTTGTCTCGCATCCTAAACAACGCAGATCCTAAGTTGGCTTTTGAAGAGGCTCAGTCGTTCTTTGCTGAAAGAGCCACAACAGCCGGGTTGCAAATTATTCCAACTGTATCATCTTTGGGCGCTGCGGTTGAGCGCGTTGTAGATCCAATGGCATCAAGCACGTTGCTGCCGGGCGAAGGTTTCTTTGGCGAAGACCCAACATTATTGAACCCTGCGTCTAGGGGCTTTTACACAGCAATACAAAAAGCCAAAGCGCGTCATCCTATGTTTAGTGCAGATATGCCACCATCCCTAAACCTATGGGGCGAGGTTCGCACACAAGGCACCGGGGCTGGGTGGGAGATGTGGTCACCTGTTCGCATTATGGATGCTCAATATGAGGGGCTTGACCGCGAGATGATGGAGCTTGGTGATGGCTTGTCAATGCCGAGCAAGCGCATCAGCGGCGTTATCCTTAATAACGAGCAGTACAACTCGCTAATTTACGCGGTGAACCAGCCAGATCCAAATGCGCCTATGCTAAAGGACGCGCTGACAGACGTGCTGTATTCGCCGATTTATGACCAATTGCCGACTAAAGAAGATAAGCTGGACGCGATGAAAGCAATTTACAGCAAGTATTCCAGTGCGGCTCGTAAGATCCTTATGCAGCAATATCCAGAACTGCGAGAGCGGGTAGCGGAAAATCAGTAAATGGTGTATTATTCACAGCAGAATGTGAGGCATTAAATGGCAGATTATAATATTAACGCAGTAACACGGCGTGTCGTGTTTACCGGCTCCGCTGGCACCGGGCCTTATGCGTTTTCGTTTGAGATCTTAAACAACACCGATATCGTTGCTTATTTCAATGCAACTAAGCTGACGCTGACGACAGACTTTACTGTGACGATTAACGCTAACGGCACCGGCTCTATAACGCTGGTGGTTAACGGTGGCGGCAACGTGCCACAAACACCAGTGGCGGCTGATCAAGTTGTTATTGTTGGTTCAAGAGATATTGAGCGCGTCACAGACTTTGTAACAGCCGGTGATTTGCTGGCATCTAGCCTTAATGAGCAGCTAGACGCGCTAACAATTTTTGACCAACAAGTTGCTGAAGAAAACGCGAGAGCAATTAGAGTGCCTGCATTTGACCCGGCACTGGTTGAGGATGGCGGCGTTGTTAATATGACACTGCCAACAAAAGACAGCCGCGCTGGCAAGACACTAGCCTTTGACACAAACGGCAACCCTGTTGTCGGTGAGGACTTTGGCACTTGGCGCGGTGACTGGGCTGCGTCAACAGTATATGACATACGCGATATCCTGCGTGACGCTAGTAACTATAACATTTATCGCTGTAACACCGCACACACATCCAGCGGCGCTACACCAATTAGCAGCAACGCCGATGCAGCTAAGTGGGATCTGGTGGTTGATGCGTCTTATGCGGCGACACAAGCAACCAACGCGGCAAACAGCGCAACGGCTGCGGCTACTGATGCAGACGATGCAAATAAAATAGTGAACACTAATAATAATGTTCAGTACACTTTGTCTAATGGCAGTACAGGATTTTCTGCACTTCATTATTTGAGTGCAACCATTATTCAAGCTAATAATTCAGTAACACAAGCTGGCCTTGCTACAAGTGCAAAAACAGACGCAGAAGCTGCACAAACAGCAGCCGAAACTGCGTTGGATTTGTTTGACGATGCTATGCTTGGGGCCAAAGCGTCAGATCCATCTCTTGATAATGATGGTCAAGCTCTTGCTGACGGTGCTTTATATTTTGACACTACTAATGATGTGATGAAGGTTTACAACTTAGCTACAACAAGCTGGTTGCAATTAACGCCGACAGTTTCTAATCAAGTAAATATCAATACGGTTGCTGGTCAAGTCAGCCCGACAAACAACATTGCCACTGTTGCTGGGATTGATAGTCAGATTACAACTGTAGCTGGAATTAATACAACCCATTTAAGCAATGTATCTGGTGTTGCTACACAGGTGGGAATTCTTGGAACTTCTGATGCTGTTTCCGATATGAATACCCTTGGAACCGCTGCAATTGTTACAGATATGGATACCCTTGCGGATCGTGCCGCAGACATTGCGACTCTAGCTGACATCCAAGATGGAACTACAGCAACCAACACTATGCAAACTGTTGTTAGTAATCTGACTGGAGTTAATAATTTCTTTGCTCAATATCGTACTGGTGCTTCTGATCCAACAACTAGTTTGGACGAAGGTGATTTATTTTATAATAGCACTTCAAATAATCTTAAATATTATAATGGTTCTGAGTGGGTAGTTGCTACAACTAGCGTTAATGGAACAGCTAACCGCAACACTTACACCGCTACGGCTGGTCAGACCACATTTTCCGCAACATATGATGTTGGTTTTGTAGATGTATATCTTAATGGCGTTAAGCTTATTGTTAGCACAGATTTTACTGCTACCAATGGAACATCCATCGTTCTTACATCTGGCGCTGCTCTCAATGACACTGTTGATATTGTTGGGTATGGCGTATTCAATGTTGCAAACGTCAATTTCTCCATCAATGATGCGACTGATGTTAATACGGCTGGTTTAACCAACGGTCAAATATTAGCGTTTAACTCAAGCACCAGTGATTTTGAGCCAGTAGATGCTAATGCTGGTGCAGCATTGTTAGCAGGCTCAACTTTTACAGGTGCGGTAGTAGTTAACAATCAGCTAGATATTGAAGAAGTCCACGAAAAAGTAACAGTGATTACGAGTACAACTGGAACTCTGACTTTTGATACAGCGGTTCAAGGCGTTGTTCTTGGAACAGCAAATCAAACAGCAAACCGCACCATTAATTTTACAAATGTAAACTCAACACTCGCTGTAGGTCAGAGCGTCACTTGCGCTGTGATGTTAAGCCAAGGCGCAACAGCTTATTACCTTAGTGCTTATCAAGTTGATGGCGGGTCGGTTACACCAAAATGGCAGGGTGGAACTGCGCCAAGCGCTGGAAATGCAAGCAGTATTGATGCTTACAGTTTTACAATTATTAAGACGGCCGACGCTACATTTACCGTGCTAGCGAGCCAAACTCAATTTGCATAGGAGGATTTTATAATGCCTATGTTGGCAGCGATTGGCGGCGGTTCATCTAGAGGATTCGGGTTTGGGATTTTTGATAGTATTTTTGTTCCAGACTTAGGTGGAACTTATACTGAAACTAAACTATCAGCTTTAGATGCTCAAGCTTCTGATGAGTTTGGCAAAAATCTTTCAATAAATGGAACTGGTGAATATTTAATTTCTGGTGCAAGAAATGAAGACACGGTGGCTAGTAATGCTGGTGCGGCTTATATTTTTAAAAGAACTGATTCTACTTGGAGTCAACAAGCAAAACTAACTGCATCAGATGGGGGAGCTTCAGATGGTTTTGGTTATGATGTTGCCATAAGCAAAGACGGAAACTATGCAATTGTCGGGGCTTGGTTTGAAGACGGAGGATCAGGTAATCCAACAAGCAATGCTGGTGCTGGTTATGTCTTTGTTAGATCAGGATCAAGCTGGACACAACAAGCTAAGTTAGTAGCTTCCGATGCTGTTGCAAGTGATTTGCTTGGACTGCATGTTTCAATAAATGAGGACGGAACATATGTAGCGTTAGGTGCTGAAGGGGAAGACACAGGTGGATCGTCTTCTGGTGCTGTTTATATTTTTGTACGATCAGGTTCAAGTTGGAGCGAGCAACAAAAAATTACTCAAAGCCCATCATCTGCAAACCATAGATTTAGTAAGGTTTCATTAAATTCAGATGGAACTTATCTTTTGGCTGGAGCAACTGGAGTACAAGGCTCACCAAATTTTAACAATGAAGGTGCAGTTTATGTATTCACAAGATCGGGTTCAACTTGGACACAGCAACAAGGCCCAATATTTACTTCAGATGGACAATCTTCAGATGGATTTGGCATTTCAGTAGCTATTAATGAAGACGCTACAACTTTTATATCTAGCTCTAAAAATGAAGATGGTGGTTCTGGTGACCCAATAAGCAATGCTGGTGCAGCATATGTTTTTACAAGGTCTGGTTCAACTTGGAGCCAACAAGCCAAATTAGTGGCTTCTGATGCACAAGCAAGCGATGATTTTGGGCAAAGTGTTGCAATAAATAAAGACGGAAACATTGTAGTAATTGGTGCAAATGATGAAGATGGTGGTTCTGGTGATCCGACATCTAATGTAGGTGCTTTTTATGTGTTTGAAAGAACTGGCTCTTCTTGGACACAAAAGAAAAAAATATTATCGTCTGATGGTGACGCTTCTGACAGTTTTAGTCACGAAGTAAGCATTAGTGATGATGGGAACTACATAATATCTGGAGCACACGCTGATGACGGTAGTGGTAACTCAGTTAGTAACTCTGGTGCTTTGTATGTTTATAAAGTTCCATCTGCATAACAATTTTATATAAGGATTGATGTAATGAGTAGAGCAAGAAATTTTGCAGACTTGATAAACAGCCCAAAAGGCAGGCATGTTACGACTGCAAGTTCTGGAAATGTTACGCTTAACCTAAGTGGTAACAACTCATTTTTTGACGCTGGCACAACGACAGCGGCAACCGCCGTTACCTTTGGCACACCTGACACAACAATCAGGCGTTTTACTTATTCATTTATTCCGGGTTATACCTCTGCTGCAAGCTCAGTAGACGACATAGATACTTGGCGTCTTGATTCAAGTATGAAGCTAACC
>Ga0181410_1000278_pt1 | contig 22909 bp, 39 predicted proteins | sample 33SPOviralmetaG_FD_130112 | JGI IMG/M metagenome (GOLD analysis project Ga0181410, IMG submission 130112) | Marine viral communities from the oligotrophic San Pedro Time Series (SPOT) site, San Pedro Channel, CA, USA - 33 SPOT_SRF_2012-06-20 | ecosystem: Environmental > Aquatic > Marine > Strait...
AAAAGATTATGGTTCTAAGGCAAGCTCTCTTAAAATCGTAAAGATAAAAGGTGGAGTGTCTATTCAGACGCCGAGCGGACAAGAACTCGAAAGATATAACAATGTACCTAAGTTAGGATACACTGTAGTAGAAAAGAATGAATCGCTTGAAGAATCAAGAGGCGACCTTATGAAGAGTGCTGAATATCTCAAGCTTATAAATCAGGCAATGAGTGCAATGCCTGGTTCTCCAAAACAAAAAGGTATTATCAAAAAGATAAATGCAATTCGTGTTAAGGCTGGTTTTAAACCTTTAGATGAAGCTGACGGATGTTGGGACGGATTTAAAAAAGTTGGTATGAAAAAGAAAGGTGACAAAGTTGTACCAAATTGTGTGCCCGAAGAAATCGAAGAAGAAATGAAGTGTCCACCTGCGACACAAGACCTTGCTATTAACACAAAGAATCGTGATGCTACAATCAAGAAATATAATTATGGGCCACTAAATGTTGATGAGCCTGGTAATTATTGGGAGAAGATTGCTAAGTACTGGAAAACTACTACGGCTGCTGCTAAGAAATCATTATGCGGTAATTGCGTAGCTTTTGATGTTTCGCCAAGAATGAAAGACTGCATGCCTGGAAAAACATCTGATAAAGATGGAGTATTAGGTTATTGCTGGATGCACCATTTTAAATGTCATTCAGCTCGTTCTTGTCATACATGGGCAAAGGGTGGGCCAATTAAAGACAATAAGACATCAGAAGAATGGCAAGAAAAATCTGGTATCACTGAAGGTAAAGGAAAACCAGAAAGTTGGGAATCAGGCTTTGAAAGACGCGTTGTAAAAACAACTAAGCCCGAACACAAAGAAAAAGAGTACGATTGGAGAATCAAAGGAAAGGACAGAGCCGAAGTAACAATTAAACTCTATCGAACTAAGCCAAGCTTTGCAGAATTTAAGAAACAAATGAAACGAGTAGCTGGATGGGAGTTTGGTGGATAATGGTTACAAAGAAACAATTAGATACTATTGAAAGATTTGCAGATAAGCTTTGGGCTAAGGTGGGTCTTGATATAGAATTTACTCGTCACTTTCTCGACCGCGTCAATGACGCTCGAAATAAAAAGCAAATAACAGGTGGAGAGATTCAAAGATTGTTTAAGCAATCATTTAGAAGACACGGAAAGAAAATCTCAGCTCTTGGTAAAGGAGCAGAAGCAGTCATAAAAGATATGGAAACTGATATTAATATGCCATTCGTATTACAGTTAGATAAGAATGGTGAGATTGATTTGATAGCAAAGACTGTAATGAGAAAGAAAGATTTTAAAACATCAAATAAAAAATTTACAGTAGAAAGTGGAGCTGGTGAACAAGGTACAGATGAGCTTTCTTATAAATACAAGAAAGATACGCCAGGTCAATCATCTAATGGGAAAAACATGAAAGAAAAACAGTCAGACAAAGCCTTAGACATTAAAAGTCTTGAAAAACTAATTAAAAATCCGTCACCTCGTATGGTGAAAATGTACGGCAAGAGTAAGTATATTAATATGCTTAAAAAGAAACTTGCTAAACTAAAAGAGACGATTGAAGAATCTACTTTAAATTATGGCCGTACGATGAAAGCAATCGATAAAGAGCGAAAGATGAAAAACATCTCAGCCAAAGACAAAGCAACTCTTGGAAAGATTGCAGACCTTATGAAGCAATTACGTAATGAAGAAGATTTAGAAGAAGAAACCCTACAAGAAAAGGAGTTCGACGTAATATTTGGGGGCTATGCAAGTGAATGGCCTAATGTTAAAGCCGCATTAAAGAAAATGCGTATTAAGATACAGAACTATTATAAAACACCTTATGGCGAACATGAATTTACTATTGATACTACTCAATCTAAATTAAAACAGTTGATGAAAAGATATGGTGATTTAGAATTACAAGAAGACGCAGTTTCTCGGGCTAAAGAAAAAGCAGATTTAAAGAAAAAACATCAAGACGAGATTGAAAGTGAAAGAGATGAAATCAAAAGTATTAGTACTGAGTCCGTTGAACTTGAAGAAAATCGTGCCGTTGTTTATAATCCTAAGCTAATTAAATTGTTTATTAAACAAGTAGAGAAAAAGTTTCCAAAGTATAAAGGTGAAATTCAACAGGCTGAAAAAGATGAAATCGTTTTTCCGAATGATCCTAAATTAATTAAATTTTTTAAAGGTGCAAGAGAAGTTAAGTTTGTTCTTAGCGATTCCGTTGAAGAAGCAGTTAAATTTTGGAAAGTTACTATTACTAAGAAAGCTGGTAAACTCTTTAAGGGCCAGACAGTTGACGTAAAAGCACGCAACTCTGCCGAAGCTATTAAGAAAGGAATTAAGCAAATGAAAGGTAATCCTGCACTAGTTCCAGGTGGTAGTGTTGATGCTGTATTAGGTGAGTCAAGAAACATGGACTTTGAAAAAGCAAATGTACTGACTTATGATGAATATGATGAAGTTAAAAACTTTAGAAACTTTAATAAGAAAGATTGGAAACGCAATGTTATCCAAAAGAAATACGTTAGAATCAAAAAAGTTAAAGAATCTACTGAAATACATGAAAATAAAGAAACTGAATCAGAACTACAAGAAGCAGCACCATTCAAATCGCTCGAGCAAAAATGGCTCGCAACAAAAGGAGATAAAAAGAAACAAGGAAGACTCATTAAGAAACACTCCCTTAAACCCCTTATTTCAAAAGTCAGACCTGGAGCTGTTAAACTTGGAGTCTTAAATGATCTTGATGCAAAAGGTTCTAAAAATGCTACATTTGCAGGTTTAGATGCTGATGGCGAATTGATCTTTGTAACAAATAATCCTACTAAAATATATTATGCTAAAAAAGGTTCTAAGAGACCTAAAGGTATGGAACTCGAAGATGTAGATTTAGATGCGCTAAGACTTCAAAGAATGGTAGAAGTTGCAACTGGAGAAGAAAACAACGAATTTATCTCTGAAGCCGGTGTTGATTTAACGTGGACGCCTTCGATGATTCAAAAAGAATACAAAAAATACCTAGGCAATACCTAATGAAGTCATTTAAGGAATATACTTCGTGTGGATGTCATACGATTGAAGAAGCAGAATACCAAGGCAAGAAGGTAAAGCTGAACGATCCTATACGTACTTCTGAGAATCCTAATAAGAAATTTAAAGTTTATGTAAAAAACGAAAAAGGTACTGTCGTAGTAGTTCGATTCGGCGATCCGAAGATGAGCATTAAAAGAGACGACCCTGGTAGAAGAAAGAATTTTAGAGCAAGACACAACTGTGATAACCCAGGCCCGAAATGGAAAGCGCGATACTGGTCGTGTTTTCAATGGAGAGCCGGTGCCAAAGTAGACAACTAATATGAACGGAGAAGATAGAACTAGACTTGATAGAATCGAAGAAAAGATCGATAAAATGGCAGAAGCTATTATATCACTTGCTCGCGCAGAAGAGAAAATACATTCTCTTGAAGAAAAGACCGTAACTACATGGCAATCGATAGATGACCTACATGTAAAATTTGATGACATCGAAGAACGTCTTCGCGAAGCAGAGTGTATTCTTGGAGAAGCAAAATCAACTATTGCAACTATAGTAAAGTTTGGTTGGATAGTAGTCGGTGCATTAGTAACTGGCGGAGTCGCCGCATTGTTTATGCTATTTAATATACAGGTATAATGAATTTAATTGAAAGAGCATTAGATATTTTAGAAGCTCCTCTTACGCCGATACAAAGACGTAAAAGAGGTATTCTTATGAAACGTCTCGCACCAAAGATCGCACGGAAAAGAAAGATTGCGATGAGAAAAAAAGCTGGTGTAGAAAAAATACAATCACGCGCAAACAAGGCTGCGAGAGAATATATGCGCCAAATGTTTCTAAAGGGTAAGAGCTATAGCGATTTGCCTTTTCAAGCAAGGGTAAATATAGATAAGAAAGTAGAAAAGAAAAAGACTTTAATGCAGAAATTAGCAAAAAGAATGATTCCTGCAATGAGAAAAAAAGAAATTGAAAGATTAAAACAAGTTAGAAAAGCTAAAACAGATAAATAGTATTATGAATTTACAAGAAAATATTTTAAAAGTCCTTAATGAAGGCCTGGGTAAAACCAATAAACGTGATCAAGAATTTGCTGACCTTCATAAGACCCAAGTGGCCAACGACCCCGAACAGGACGATCCTAAAGCAGGTGACAACGCACCCAAATCAAAAGTGCCAAAGGGCCAAGGAGCTAAAGGTGTAAAGATTACTGACGTAGAAGAATATGACGGTAAAAAAATAGACCCTAAGAAACAGGACGATGTTAAAACAAAGAAAGACGCTGCTCCAAAAGGAAAAGGTCTTAAAGGATTTAAAGAAGCTTATAAATCTGGTGAGCTCGACGAGAAAAAACTCGATCCAGTAAATAAGAAGTCCGCATCAAAAGATTTTGACGACCGCAAAGATAAAGACATTGATAACGACGGCGACGTAGATAGCTCTGATAAGTATCTGCATAAAAGACGTAAAGCGATATCAAAGGCTACTAAAAAAGAAGCAGTAGACCCTGCTAAATTTGTTAAGGGCGGCGATCTTAAAGTAAAAAAAAATGATGTAGATTCAATGCTGTCTAAACTATTTGGAAATTCAAAATTAAGTAAAGAGGCAGAGAAGAATAAAGCTTATAAAGCAGGATACAAAGGCGGAAAAAATCCTTATAAAAAAGATACCGCGGACTTTCATTTGTTTATTCTAGGACAGCAGGCTAAGTCTGCAGAATAAATAAACTTATGTTTGCTGAACTAAATAATGACAACTTTGAAATCTTCGCAGCTAAATATTATAGCAACCCAGCTTGTTTAACAGTCGAAGATTTTAAAGAAGACCTCGCGAGATTTAAATATATCAATCGTCTACTTCGAAAGTATGACGATACTGGAGTAATTCAGTTACGATTGCTTTTAAATCACATTATTATATTATTCAATGTTTTTGAAATAAAAGCTGCGAATAGAATGATATTTTACAGAATTGATGTTAAACATTGGAGCATCATAAAAACAATTTTACTATATTTAAATTTATTGCCACTGGGCGAAAAAAACGAAGTATACACAGACCTTTATATTACTAAAAAATTAAAAGAAGTATGAGCTTACTTAAAGGAGCAGATTTTTTCTATGCATTGAGATTTTTACGTCTTCTTACAACCCAGTGGAAAGATACTAAAGCGTTCGAACTTGGTATTGTAGATGAAAATGGAAAGAAGTTGAAGAAGCCTCAAGGTTCAGAAGAAAAGGGAGCCTATACAGCGTTTCATCGTTTAGTATATAATATAAAAAGACTTTTAAATAAACTTCCATTTGGTAAAACTAAATTGGCAAGTTATGCAACCGCGCTGTTTTTAATAAAAGAACACACAAAATTAGCAGACGAGACTATCTGCGAAAGATTAGAAATAGAAGATTACCTCGAGTTACATGAGTGTAAAAATTTATTTTTAAATGAAAATGGTACAATACAAGCGAATAAATATTTTCTGGTAAGAGATTTGCCTCTTAAAACAGGTGAGCCACTTGCAAAAGCAGATACTGAAGTTGTGGTTGAAGAGCATGAGCCGATTGGACATTTTTGTAATGTACCGATCTTTACAGCGCATCATGTCAAAACCAAGCAAAGTATATATATTACACAGAACGATATTATTATATGACGCCAAAGGAACAGATGACCAGTGGTGCAGTCGCGGTTCACGATAGACCGATGGCTCCACCAATAAAAAGAAAAAAATATAAGGACTTTGATGTGCCTTCAGAAGTATTTAATAAATTTGCTACTGGACGCAACAAGTTCGAAAGATGGTCAAAATATTTAAACCTCCAAGACGAAAATCAAAAGGCTATATACGACTACGCAAAGAAATCACGTAATTCTATTATTGTTCTGCGTAACTCCGACACCGGCGCTTTACGGGCAATTCGCCGTAAAGCATCAAACGAATAAAGAGAAAATTTCTCTTTATTTTGTTTTACAATAACCCCTTAACAGTATATAATAGTCTCTATGATTTTCGAAGAACAAATAACGCGCAAGCCCGATAACTATCCTTGGACAGAAGAGTACATCTCTGCAATGCACAATGGATTTTGGACTGATAAAGAATTTAACTTTCAGTCAGATGTACAAGATTTCAAAGTAAATCTTAATGATCAAGAAAGAGAAATGGTCAAACGTTCTCTTTCTGCTATTGGTCAAATAGAAGTAGCCGTCAAAACTTTTTGGGCTAACCTTGGACAGAACTTACCACATCCGTCAATTACAGACTTAGGATTTGTAATGGCTAATGTAGAAGTAATTCATAACAACGCTTATGAAAGATTACTTAAAGTACTTGACCTTGAAGATGTGTTTGAAGAAAACATGTCAATAGATATGATTCAAAATAGAATCAAATATCTTCGTAAGCACTTAAAGAAGTGTTATAAAGACGACAAGAAACAATACCTATACTCTCTTATATTGTTTACATTATATGTAGAGAATGTTTCATTGTTTGCACAATTCTATACTATCAATTACTTTAATCGCTTTCGTAACTATTTAAAAGATACTGCTCAGCAAGTAGCCTATACATCTAAAGAAGAAATGCTTCATGCACTGGTTGGTATTAAACTAGTTAATGTAATAAGAGAAGAGCATCCAGAGTTATTTGACGACGAATTAGCAGACCGCATTCGTAGTTCGTGTCTTCAGGCCTTTGAAGCAGAATCAAATATAATTGAGTGGTCACTAAACGAATATGAGAGTGAACATCTTTCATCTGATATATTAAAAAACTTTATTAAGAATCGCTTAAATGATTCTTTAAAACAAATCGGATTCGATCCCGTCTTTGACGATGTTAACGAATCTCAACTAGAACAAACTGTTTGGTTTGATGAAGATGTACTTGGTAATACGGCTACAGACTTTTTCTATAAACGCCCAACAGAATACTCAAAAAAAGATAAATCATACGACGAAGACGACTTATTTTAGAATAGATATATTATGGAAAATTATTATTGGTTGAACGAGGATTCTCGCACATTCCTTGAAAGAGGCTATTTGTTAGAAGGCCAAAACGCAGAAGGCCGAATCCGCGAAATTGCAGAAGCTGCAGGTAAAGAATTAAATCAAAAGGACTTTGCAGATAAGTTCGAAGATTACATGAGCAAAGGGTGGTTTTCACTATCCTCGCCTATTTGGGCTAACTACGGTTTGGAACGAGGACTACCTATTTCTTGCTTTGGTTCATATGTCGATGACACTATGGAAGCAATTCTAACTAAGCAAGCCGAGGTTGGAATGATGACAAAGATGGGTGGCGGAACATCTGGCTACTTCGGAAATATAAGATCAAGAGGTACAGAAATATCTTCGGGTGGCAAATCAAACGGGCCCGTACACTTTATGGAATTGTTTGAAACAGTAACTAATGTTGTTTCACAATCGAATGTACGTCGAGGTTCTTTTGCAGCGTACTTACCAATTGACCATGACGATGTACTTGAGTTTCTTCAGATAAGAGGCGATGGTCACCCTATTCAAAACATGTCTATTGGTGTTACTATAAGCAATCAATGGATGTCAGATATGATTGATGGTGACAAAGAGAAACGCAAAGTTTGGGGTAAAGTAATTCAGAAAAGATTTGAAAGCGGTTATCCTTATATCTTTTTTGAAGATACAATAAACAATAATGCGCCCGAAGTTTACCGAGACAAGGAGTTAAGAATCCACGCATCTAATCTTTGCTCAGAGATTGCACTACACTCAAGTGATGATGAATCCTTTGTATGTAATCTGTCGTCAATGAACCTATTGCACTATGACGAATGGAAAGATTCTGACGCTGTTCAAGTACTTACTTCTTTCTTAGATGCTGTAATGACAGAGTTTATTCGAAAGACTACAGGTGTTCCTTATCTACAACCAGCAAGAAACTTTGCAAAGAGGCAAAGAGCTCTGGGTATTGGCGTATTGGGCTGGCATTCTTATCTTCAGTCTAAATCAGTTTCGTTTGAATCGTTTGAAGCAAAACATCTAACTTCTGAGATATGGACTTTTATTAAGAAAGAATCGTATCACGCGTCAAGATGTTTAGCTGATGCATTTGGTGAGCCAGAACTGCTCGAAGGCTACGGAAGAAGAAATGTAACTACAATGGCTATCGCGCCTACTACATCTAGTTCGTTTATTCTCGGTCAAGTCTCGCCTTCGATTGAGCCACTAAACTCAAATTACTTTGTAAAAGATTTAGCAAAAGGCAAGTTTACATACAAGAACCCTTATTTAAAAGAAGTGTTATTACACCATAGTAAAGACACCAATGAAACATGGAAGTCTATTCTGGTCAATGGTGGTTCTGTTCAACACCTAGACTTTTTATCAGATCACGAAAAAGAAGTATTTAAAACATTCGGTGAGATATCTCAAAAAGAAATTATTATTCAGACAGCAATCCGTCAAAAACATATTGACCAATCTCAAAGTGTTAACGTAATGATTCACCCATCAACTCCTGTAAAAGATGTAAATCAATTAATTATCTTTGCTTGGGAACAAGGTGTGAAAACATTGTATTATCACAGAGGTACAAATCCCTCTCAAGAACTCTCCCGTAATATTTTAAACTGTAGCTCCTGCGAAGCATGATAAGAGAAACCAATTATTGTTATAGATGTGGCACTGAATACGTTATTACTAGAAACGAATCAGATGCCGACGAACTACCTCTTTATTGCCCGTTCTGTGGTTCTACAGATATTGGTGATGAACCCGAAGAAGAATTAGAAGAAGAAGAATAATGGAAACGAGATGGGGTAGTTACAATGTTTTATCAGAAGGTAAAGATTATAAAATTAAAACTTTACATATTGAACCAGGTAAATCATTAAGTGATCAAAGACATTTTCATAGAAATGAACATTGGTTTATTTTAGAAGGTGAATTATCTCTCAACGGTGATATATACCACAAAAATGATTTCATTAATATACCAGTTAAAAAGTGGCATTTACCAGCTAATATTAGTAATAGTATGTGTGTTATTTGTGAAATACAATATGGTGATAAATGTATAGAAGAAGATATAGAAAGAAAATAATGTATACATATAAAGTAAAAGAAATAGTAAGAGTTGTTGACGGTGATACCGTTGACATATTAGTTGATTTAGGATTTGGACTCACAAAAAAAGAGCGAGTTCGAGTAGCTGGAATTGACACACCCGAGTCTCGTACACGAGATTTGTATGAAAAGAAGCTTGGTAAAGAAGCTGCTGCATATCTCACAGAGCAACTCGAAGATGGTGATATTATCATCAGAACAGAAAAAGATGGTAAGTATGGTAGAATGCTAGGCTGGTTATATAAAGAAGGCCAAACAATATCTATTCAAGAAGATATGATTAATCGCGGATACGGTTGGGCATATGACGGTGGTAAGAAAGAAAAATCATACGAAGAGTTAAAAGAGAAAAGAATTGCTGATGGCTCTTGGATATCACAAGACCAGAGCGAGTTTGATCTATAAATAACTCGTGTGGTTATATAATGAAGAAGAGTTTACGACAGAAGCTATTGCAGATAATGTTGGTTTCGTCTATGAAATATATGACAAACAAACGGAAATGCTCTATATTGGCAAAAAAAGGTTTTGGAGCAAAGTTTCAAAACCGCCGCTCAAGGGTCGTAAGAGACGAAGAAGGTCATTAAAAGAATCTGATTGGCAAGACTATTATGGGTCTAGCGAACAGGTAAAAACTCTTGTTGAAGAATCTGGTAAAGATAGATTTTCTCGTCGCATCCTTCGTTTGTGTAAAACACTAGGTGAAATGAGTTACTATGAAGCAAAGATACAATTCGAAACAGACGCTTTACTTAAACCAGAAAAATATTATAACGCATTCATCGGTTGTAAAATTCATAGAAAGCATGTTTTTAAGGGTTGACAATAGTTCAAAATAATATAGTATTATACTTATGATACTACTAGACTACTCAGGTATTGCAGTTGCTGCAATTTTCTCACAAGACAGGCCCGAAGAAATTCAAGAGGGCTTAATTCGACATATGATTCTGAACACGATTCGTCGTTACAATGTTCAGCATCGTGATAAATTCGGTAAGATGGTAATTGCATGTGATGCTCATTCTTGGCGTAAAGAATACTTTGAGAATTACAAAGCTAAAAGAAAAACCACACGAGAAGAATCACCACTTGATTGGAAAGAGTTCTTTCGTCTAATTAATATGGTTCGTGAAGAGCTAGAAGACTATATGCCTTATCCTGTAATATATGCAGAAGGCGCAGAAGCTGACGATGTAATCGGAGTTCTAACAAAAGAAACACAAGACTTTGGAAAAGACGAACCCGTTTTAATTATATCACCAGATAAAGACTTCTTGCAACTTCACAAATTCAAGAATGTAAAACAATTCAGTCCAATGAAACGCGATTTCATTACAGTTGAAGACCCACAAAAATATCTATTCGAACATATTTGTAAGGGTGATACAAGTGATGGTGTACCAAATATTCTTAGTGGTGATGATGTTTTTGTTGAAGGTATTCGTCAAACACCTATGAGAAAAAAGAAGATCGAAGATTGGTACGAATGTCGTTGGGAGCTTGATCTGAATATGAGTGACGAAGAGAACCGAAACTTTGTACGTAATCAAAAGCTAATTGATTTGGCATATACTCCACAAGAAATTGCGGATGACATTGTTAAGCAATTCAACGAGCAAAACGAAAAACCAAATAACAAAATACTTAATTATTTAATTGAGAAAAGATGTGCAATGCTAGTAGAATCTGCCGCAGATTTTCAAACTAAATGAATATCTTTGCATTAGATAATAATCCTATTATAGCAGCGAAGCAACATTGTGATAAACATGTTGTTAAGATGATTGTTGAATCTGCTCAAATGCTTTCAACAGCTCATCGCATTCTTGACGGTAAAGTAGAGAAAAGACGTTCCTCAAGCGGAAAGACAATACAAAACTATTGGGTATTACCTGATGACAGAGAACTTCATTTATACAAAGCAGTACACGCTAAACACCCTTGTACTATTTGGACGATGGAGTCAAAATATAATTATCAATGGCACTATCGTTTATTTAACGCACTATTAGATGAGTATACATATAGATATGGAAAGACACACGCTTCTGCGGAACTGAACAATTATCTAATACCGATACCTAATAATATGCCAAGTTCGAACAGAACTAAATTCAAATTAGCTATGGGTTCTAACCCCGAGTGTATGTCAGATGACCCTATTGAAAGTTACAGAAAATTCTACAAAACAAAACAAGCAAGATTTAAAATGGTTTGGACAAAACGTTCTCAACCGAAATGGTTCTAATTATGCCTACTTACGATATACAAAATCAAAAAACGGGTGAAGTAAAAGAAATCTTTTGCTCATACGATAACAAAGAAAAAGAATTAAAAAAACACGGTAAAGATTGGACATATCTTATTAATGCGTGTAATATGAATTACGAAACAACTCGAAGCAATGCAGGAAACAAAGCAGGTAGTGGGTGGAATGATAGACTTGCTAAAATTCATAAAGGTTCTGATCCAAAGAAATCTACAATAAGACTTAAATAATGTTTACACACGAACCAATAGAATTAGGCTATGACCTAGTAGCAGAAACAACAGAAAAGGGTAGAGTATATAAGACACCTGAAGGTAAGTCTTATCCGTCTATTACTACAATGCTTGGGTATTTCTCGAAGGCTGCAATTATGGCTTGGAGAAAAAGAGTTGGAGCAGAAGAAGCAAATCGTATATCACGAAAAGCTGCGGGTCAAGGTACTCGAATACATAACATTGCTGAAGACTATATAAACAATAAGCCTGATTATTTAAAAGAAGACGAGATGCCACACATTCTTGCTATGTGGAAACCACTTAAGAAAGTACTTGATGAGAATCTTGGTAAGATAGTACTTCAAGAGTGTCCGTTATATTCTCATTATTTAAAGCTTGCGGGTAGAGTAGATTTAGTTGCAGAGTTTGATGGTAAACTATCGATAGTTGACTTTAAAACATCACGTAGAATTAAGACTCGGCAAATGTGTGAAGGCTATTTTATGCAAGCGGCGGCTTATGCTATCATGTTTGAAGAAAGAACTAAGACACCAATCACTCAATTAGTCATAGCGATGACCGTTGAAAATGAGTCAAAACCGCTCGTTTTTGTCGAAAAAAGAGACGATTGGGCCCCGATTTTGTTAGATAGACGCGATAAGTTTTACAAGTCGTTAGAGTAGAACGACATATACTTGTTGACAAATATGTCAATATGTGGTATAATATTATTATAAGATTGATTATGACTAATAATAAAAACTACCGCTATTCCACTTCCTATGTCGGCACATTTGACCACAGGGACGCCAATGATTTAGCTATCATTGATAACATTCGAAAAGCCCTAAAGGGTACGAATCAAAGGCTATGCCTCAAAGGTCGATTGGGTAAAAACAACCCAAATCGTGATTACTATAAAGTCTCTGATCCATGGCACTGGCGTGCTACTCGCGGGTATCAGACTATTCTTCTCAAACACGCATCGCGAGTTGACGCTTATATTTATTCCAAATAAATTAAAAATATGAAAAAAACAATACTAGACACACTCGTCGCCTCCTTAATGGGAGCACTATTTGGAGCCATGTTTTACTATGGCTTAGTAATTTCAATCCCCGCTTAAACTATGGAAAACGTAATTAACTACATTATTGACTATAAAGGATATGGCAACATATTTGACCTCACCAATACTCGCACTGGCGAGTATAACGAAATCACTCGCGACACCGCTATTGATTATGACGTAAACCTTAATCACAAGACTTTTTTCTCCGTCCGAGCAGAAGTTGCTCTTAAATCATTAAAACAAGTAGAAGTAATATGATACGTATTAAAAAACTTTTAATATATATGTTTAGTAAACCTTTACAGAAAAGATATTTAACTAAACATGCAATAACAAAAAATAAAGAGAAAAAATTACCTGATTCTGATTACGACGGAATGGGTGACTTCTCACGATTTGGCAGACCTTAAATTATGGATACTAAACTAAGAATGAAAATGTGGTCGGATATGTCCGAGCCAAAACCAAGTTGGGAGACATTCAAGCGAATGATGCCAATGAACAATAATGACCCTTTACTCGTAAGAACAAAGTGGCTTAAGGCAATTCGACAAAACGCCTCACAAATCGGGGCCTAAAGTTCTTTTTTAAATTGACAAACACAAGAATATTTCATAGAATTATTAAACAATAAAAAATTAAATTATGGAAATAATGACAATAGATTATAATGAAAGCACAGGAGCTTTTGTTCTTTTTTCAGGCTCTACAGAGGTATGTACACTATCTCGCTCAGAGGCCTTCGACCGATATACAATTCATGTCGGATATAATACCGGATACAAATTCACCAACGCCGCGGAGTCTACACTTGATGCAGACTTAGAAGAAATGGCAAATTACGCAAACGCTAGTTAAAATGATTATTAGAGATACTACTTACGACAAATATGTACGTTTGGCGTCAAGCATCGTTTTGACGGAAAAGCTTCCACATAATTGGAATGAACTTGATTGGAAGAAAGGGCTTGAGCCTCTTATAAAAAAGAATCGTTCAGTTGTTTATAAAGACGAAATTGACGCAGCGTCTCTATGGATTATTATTGTACGAATCGCAATGGAAATGGAAAATGCAGCTAGACTCTAATTTAAGACAAGTTTTAGGATTAGATAGTCCAACACCTCGTGTAATTGAAAGAAACAGACGTGGTGTTATGGTGTACTCACATAAAACAGGTGGCGAGATACAAGTTTTTACAAATGACAGTTGGAAAAGAAACAAAGATTATTATGTATCGAGGCAAGGCTCTCGGTCAGTAATGAAGAAATTTTAAATTATGGAAGAAGAACTAAAAGAAGACGACTACGTCCAATGGGAAGACGGTGAAATGATTACACTTGGGCATGTAGTGCGTGTAATGGATAACGATGAAGTCCTTGTCAAAACTGGCAATGGAGCTCGTAATATGGAATATGTAAAAAGGAAAAACCTTTCTAAAGTTAAATGAACACGAAGAAAAATCCTCCGCCACCTCCAAGTGATCCAATAGATGATTTGAACGAAGCCTGTTTTAGATTGCTTGGAACGTTGCAAAATATTAATAAAGAAGATCAAACATGGCACGAAGATTTTCAAAAGTCAATGCTGACAATGAGTGCCGCAATGAATAAATTTATACAATGATTATACTAACAGACTGCGATGGAGTCCTTTTAAATTGGGCTCAAAGTTATCACTGGTGGATGCACCGAAAAGGTTATCGGCCCGTAGATTCTACTGCGTATGCAATGGATATACATTACGGAATTGACCGTAAGGTATCAAAAGAGCTATGCAAAACTTTTTGTGAGTCGGCAGCAATTGGATTTCTTCCACCTATACGAGATGCTGTAAAGTATGTTCGAAAGTTACACGAAGAAGAGGGTGCTGTCTTTCACTGCATTACATCAATGAGCGACGATCCTTGGGCAATCAAACTGCGAGAGCAAAACCTCGATCGTATTTTCGGAGAAGGCGTGTTTGAGCGGGTTGTATGTTTGCCATGTGGTGAAGATAAAGACGAAGCTCTTAAACGATACGAAGACTCTAATTTTATATGGGTCGAAGATAAGACAGAAAACGCTGAACTTGGTGCTAAGATGGGTTTAAATACGTTTCTTATTGACCATATATATAATAAGGGTCACGAGACAAGTGATGGTGTTACTCGAGTTAGTAATTGGAAAGAAATATATGAATACATTGGTGGAAAATAGTTTAGGAATAATTTATAACGTTTGTTTTATTGGTTGTTTTTGGCCACAAATAATAAAGTCTGTTAGAACAAAATCCGTTGAAGATGTTAGCATAGGTCTATGTTTTATGTCTATAATCGGCTATGCTGCAGCGTTAGGATATGCTGTTTTAAAGTTCGGCTTTGATTATTGGCTGTGTCTAAATTATATCTTTAGCGGCATATTCGTTGTCGTAATGATTTGTGTATATTACAAGTATAAAAAATAATGAAAAAATCAATGAATCAAAGGAACGCTGATCGTAGACTTTCGACAGCAGATAAAATAATAATGGCAATATTTGGCGTATGCTTCGCCGTTGCTCTTTTTACTTGGTTGAGTTTACTATAACGATTAACGCCACCTTAGCTCAGTTGGTAGAGCAGTTGATTTGTAATCATCAGGTCGTCAGTTCGACTCTGACAGGTGGCTCCATTTTATGCGAAGTAGCTCAGCGGTAGAGCAGGTGACTGTTAATCACTTTGTCGCAGGTTCGATCCCTGCCTTCGCAGCCATTGCACCTGTAGCTCAATTGGTAGAGCAGTTGACTTTTAATCAATTGGTTCGGGGTTCGAGTCCCCGCGGGTGTACCATTTTTGCTCCGATAGCTCAGTTGGATAGAGCAACGGTTTTCTAAACCGTGGGTCGCAGGTTCGAGTCCTGCTCGGAGTACCATTATTTGATTATAAATAAAATACATGACAGCGTATGAAGAAAGTATTTTGAAATGTAAATTTCACGGAACAGCGTGGAATGGCTATAAAGTAACACACTTAGAAGTAAGTGAGCTTTGGGCGTCAGTTGTAAAAGCAGAAATGCTTAGAGGTAAAAGCTTTTTTGCAAAGGTGAAAGAAGATATTCAAAAAAATGGTCTTCACTTTCCTCTTATTGTTGTTGATACACCAAGACGTAATCTAATAGAACAGAAGAGCAGGTACGGAGACAAGTTAAAACCTTTGCCATTTGATCTAAAGCGCGATGATTTAAATGTTAGACAATATACTGTGTGGGGTGGTTCAAATAGATGGTACGCTGCGCATGAATTAGGATTTAAGTATGTAGATTGTATAGTTGTACCTAATGCAGATTTTAACAAAGCTCGATCTATGCAAGCAATGCACAGAGCACCTTACAGAGGACAACTATACTAATGAATATAGCAATACACGCAAAGCAGTCAATACCATGGCAAAAGAAAGTCGCACTATTATATCAAAACGGATTAGCGCGACATGGAATTAAAGCACAAATAGTTGATTCCCCAAAAAGAATTTCTGATATTGCGCTTGTTCTTGGACCAAATTTTTGGAAACAAATTGAAAACGACGGTAAGCCATATCTAATGGCCAATCGTAAATTTGTAGGATTTGGTGATCATGTTCATACAACTAACGCAATTAGTTGGGACGGTTTTAACGGTTATGGAAGATTTTGTGTCAAAGGTATTGATGAGACACGTTTAAGTAAGTTCCTTGACGTTATTAAAATGCACCCACAACGTAAAGGTAAGTATAATCTATTGTGCGAACAATACGATTTAGGTAGATGCACTAAATACAGTAACGTTAATCAATGGTACAATGAAATAAAAAAATCTTTTTCTCCGTTAAAAGTTCGTTCAAAAAAGAACCCCGAAAAAGTTGGACATAATTTATGGGAACAATCTTTTTGCTCAGAAATATCTGATGTAAAAGAAGCTCATGTTTTAAACTCTACCGTATCGGTTGATTTGCTTTACTATGGTATACCCGTAGTTTCTTGGGACAAAGGTGATCCATGTTATGTAGGAACAATAGAAAATAGAGAAAAGCTTTTTCATCATCTTGCTCATTGTCAGTGGACTTACGACGAGATAAATAATGGTGATTGGTGGGAACAACTGAAAACTAATGATGGGCCTAAACTAAATCAAATAAAAATATAAATTAATATGAACGATAAAATTAGAGTATTCATAGCAACAGATGGAGATATACATTCTGATGCTGAAAAAGTAATCGAGCATTCGATTAAGAAAAACACAAATGAAGAAGTTGAAATAAACTTTATTAGACCTGGTTATAAAAATGGATGTACCGGATTTACAAATCATAGGTATCTAATACCAGAGTTATGTAACTACGAAGGTTACGCAATTTACTTTGATGTTGATATGTTAGTACTAGGTGACTTACGTGAATTGTGGGAATATAAAAAAGAAGGCAAATGGGTAACAACACCACACCGTGATGATGTAAGTGTTATTGATTGCGCTGCCTTTAAAGGTATAATACCTACTAAAAACACTTTAATGAATATGAAAAAGCCTGCGCTGATGCGGATGTTGCAAAATAAGACAGTTTCAAATATTCCTATTCAATGGAATACGTGTGATAAAATAACAAGTGATGCTAAACTCATACACTATACTGATTTATCTACACAACCTTGGCACCCAATTCCAGGCAAAAAGTATAAAGAGCACAAAAATCAAGACGCAGTAAATTTATTTTTCGAGTACTTGAATGAAGCAAGTGTTTGATAATATAAAAATAGAGGGTGAAATGCCTCTTGGTCCTGTAGTTATGGCTGCGTGTGATTCTATATATTTTAAAGAACACGCGACTGCACTAATTAACTCTGCAAATAAGATTGGAAAAGATATTCATATTCATGTAGTAAACCCAACACAAACTCTACGTGCTCCGCAAAACTTAAATATTAACGTTACATTTTCGTATCATAAAGCTAAACAGAATAGCAGAGAGTATTATAGCTGTATACGATTTATGATAGCAAAAGAAATATTAAAGCATTCAAAAAAGCTATTAATAGTAGATGTAGATTCTATATTTAAAAACACTTTTGAGTGGCCTAAAACCAATTATGGATATTTTCCTAGAGAACATAAAATGCGTGAATTACAAGTAGCGGCTGGGTGTGTATATTTTCAAGAGGCTGCCATTGAGACATTGCCTCAGCTAGAAAATAAAATAGCCTCTTTACCGCTGAAATGGTATATTGACCAAAAAGCACTAGAGTGGTATTTTCGAAACGTTATAAAAGACTCTATTACTTACTTTGATGATAAATTTATGGACTGGGAGTTTAAAAATAATACAGTTCTTTGGACTGGCAAAGGCAAGAGGAAAAAAAGAAACGTTACATATTTAAATGCTAAAAAAGAATGTGAAAAGATTAATACATGAATTTAGTTTATCAATATTATTTACCATACCCTGGTGAGATTGGAAAACCAGATTGGGTTGAAATTGGTAAAAAATCAGCAGAAAAATACTCTAAAGAAATCGGCGCTGAATATATCTATTCAGAAGAAAAATATATGAACTCAGTATTAAATGTGTTTGAGTCATTTAGATTATTTTTTGATGAGTCATTTGATTGTTATGATAAAATTTTATTATTAGACATAGATACAATTGTTAACACAAAGGATAATATTTTTGATATTGAAATAGAAGACGTTGGAATGGTGCATGAATTAGGTGTATATAATAGATCAGCCGTACCTGGCGCTACCTTTACACCAAAATTTTGGGATAATTATTTTAATAATCCACATACTGGAGTTTCTAGTTATGCTAAAAAGTTTTTAGACGAAAAATTTAAATGGAAAAAAAGTAAACTATATCCAAACGAAAAGTTTGCTTTATACAACGGAGGTGTACAAGTGTGGTCAAAAGAAGGCAGGATAAAAGCACGATCACTGTTTGATTCTAAAAAGCACGATCATTTTCACAAAGAGACGCGAAAAGGCGAAACCGCGTATTTGAATATGATGTTTTTTCACCATGGATTTAAAATAACGGAATTGGAAAACGATTGGAACCGTTTAAATTTTCAATGGAGCGAAAACAATCACTTTGGTAAAATAACGCATTTTAATGATATAATAAAAGATAAGATGTATAATCATGGCAAATAATTTAATATATCAATATTTTTTACCGTACGGTGGGCCAATGAAAAGCACAACCGATTGGGCTGACTTAGGCGTAGAATCAGCTAAAAAATATGCGAAGACCATCGGCGTAAAATATGAATTCTCTAATAAAGCCACAATGAATGCGCCAAATCAAAATTTGGAATCGTGCAGAATATTTTTAGATGATTATTTTAATCAATTTGATAAAGTGTTGTTGTTAGATGTTGATATCTTAATTAATACAACAGAAAATATTTTTGATGAAGACGTAGAAGACATCGGAATGGTGCAAGATAGAACTAAAGGCGCGTTCGTAGAAAATATTATTTCTAAAATGGAATCTTATGGTAACATAACATTTGTTAATTCGAAATCTTGTCCAAATGAAAAGAGATATTGCAATGGTGGAGTTCAACTTTGGTCAAAAGAAGGTAGACTTAAAGCAAGAGAAAAATTTGGTGGGTTACCAGAAATTTATCGATATAGAGAAGCAACTAAAATGAATGAGCAACCTTATATAAATTTAATGTTTAATCTACACGATATTAAGGTTACAGAACTTTCTAATCAATGGAATAGAATGTATTTTATGTGGAAGAATAATAAACCTGATGGTAAATTTAATCACTTTTTAGCATTACACAAAAACAGGATGAAAGAATACGTATGAGATTATATAGAATATTTGATGCACTCGGTGATAGTATTATATTACTAACTTATTTTCAAAAGTATGATATAAAAACTGTTTATTATAATCGTGGTAAATTTGAAAGACTAACTTTATTATCAAACTATTTAAATATATCATTACCAAATTTTGTAAAAGTTAATGAGAAAATTGAAACTGATATGATAGATGTATTGGTACAACTTACAAAGGATAATGTCAATCTCATTTCTTTTAATAATAACGCAGAAAAAGGAGATTATCAAACGACGCAGGTTGGTTCAAAATGGACAGCGTCTTCAGATAGAAACATAACAAAAGAAGAGACTCAAGAATATTTAACGCATGCATTAGTAAAAGACGTATCTATTGCAACAACAATTGGTGATATTATAAAATTACTTTCATCATCACAAAAACATGTTTCAATGGATTCTGGCACTGCCTGGTTATCTGCCGCTCTTGGTATAGATACGATTGTTATTTCGAAAAATAGTTATTATTGGCATGAAGCATATTATTATATGAGATATTTGAGTATACAGAAGAGCGTACAAAACATTTATCCAAAGATAAAAAAAGCAACTGAAAAAGAGTTTAATAATGCATTGGTAAATAATAATGTTTCAGAACCGTATTCTTATGAAACATATTTAAATAAAATTAAAAAACTATGAAAGCGTTTATCATTTATATAAAAAATCACGAAGGCTCTACTGCTACTGCTAATTTAACTCTTGAGAGCTGTGAAAAACATGGGTATTCTGCAGAATTATATGAAGGTATAACGCCATCGACATTATCTGCATGGGAAGAAAAATACAAATTAGAAAATAAAGTTTTAAACCCAAGTCACATGTATGATAGACAAATTGGTATTAATGGTTCTGAATTTACGTATCAATGTAAATATTCTAATTTTCTAAATCATTATACTCTTTGGAATAAATGCGTAGAGTTAGATGAAACGATTGTAATACTCGAACACGACGCTTTAGCGGTTAGCGAATGGAAAAATCCTAAGTTTGATGAACTATTAGTTTTAAATGTTAGAAGTGGTTTATATGGAGAAGAACTGGATAAGCTCAGAAAACCAGAACTTTATAAGGGTGTTCACGATTATAAAAATAAATATTTGAACTATAAAGCAAAAAATATTTGGTTTGATGCTGGCATGATACCTGGCACTGCTTCATACGCGATTAGTCCAAAGGGTGCTAAAAGACTTATAAATAACATTGAAAAATGCGGGTGGGATAAAGCAGACTATATTGTGAATAATAAATCTGTACATATGCAATATATACAGCCTGATTATTTTCATTTTTCACATCACATAATAAAAAATCAAAGAACAAGTCACGGAGAATAATGGAAAGACGAGAAATAAAAAACGCAAAAGACTTAGGGGATTTTGTAGAAATACTAAAAAGAGATTTTCCTCAAGCCCATAGCTATAGGAATCACATGGACTTAGTTAAAGAGAACATGAAACCTGGATATACATATAAAGAACTTGGAGCTTTTTGGGGATATAGCGCAGCTATTGCAGTACTAGCCGGAGCTTCTAAATTACATGTTGTTGATATCGATATGGCTCCATTTAATCATCATAAGAAATATTTTGAAGACGCTCTTAAAAAAGTTGACGGAAAATTGGTACAGCATGAATATAGTTCTCTAGATGATAGGTGTGTTGGTTCTTGTGATGCTATGCTAATTGATTCTCTACATAAGTGGGAACACGTATATAATGAGCTAGAACTTCATTCTCATACTGTTAAAGATTGGATTGTATTTCACGATACACATACACTTTATAAGTGGACACGACACGGAGCCATCGGCGACCCTAGAGACTTTAAGACACCAACGCCTTCACCGATTGGGCCAGGAATTAAAGGATGGTTATTAACACCAAAGGGTTCTCATTGGGAATTCGCAGAAGAAACAACAGAACGTTGTGGCGCAATGATGATTCGTAGAAAAGAAAATGATTGAAGTACCAGTAGCACATGGTGAGTTATATGATAAACTAACTATTTTACAAATCAAATCTGATAAAGGATTGGATGTTAAAACAGAATTGGAATATCTTACAGACAAAGTAGAAAAGCTAGATTGTGGAAGAATTGTATCTTCCTTTGTCGAATGTCTTAAAAGAGTTAATGAATTGCTTTGGAGTATTGAAGACGACAAAAGAGCACATGAAGGTAAGAAAGACTTTGGTAACGATTTTGTAGAGCTAGCAAGATTGGTTTATATTTTAAATGACCATAGAGCTTTATTAAAAAGACAGATCAATCTATATTCTAATAGTGAATTTAGTGAAGTTAAAAAACACTCGGAGTACTAATGGGATTAGGTGATGATATGTTATTTCTTGGTGAAGCTGAAAAGATACATAAAGAAACAGGTAAGAAAGTCTTTCCAGTTAATTACCGCAGATCTGCTATTTTCGAAAATGTCGACTTTTTAACTTTTGATAGAAATGAAGAACACGTAAAAGTTAACGTAACGAATCAACCTCCAACATGTCTTCGCGACGGTGAAAAGGTTGACTATCATATACCGTATTATGTAAAAGAAGAAGTACATACAAAAAATGGAATGCACTTTATTTGGAATGAAGATTATAAACCAGTCCCATTTAAATTAAAATTTAGTCAAGAAGAACTTCGGTCTCGCGATAGACGTGAAAAGCATATGCCAGCTCCTTGGTCAGAATATATAGTTGTAAACCCCGATGTTAAAAATAGTTTTTTTAAAGGAAATAAAAATTGGGGTTTCGATAATTGGCAAAAACTAACAACTAAACTGCATGAAGCAGGACATCTCGTAGTAAGATTTAAACCATCTGGTGCAGGGTATGATGAACCAATGTTAAAAAATTGTGCAAATATCTTAGAGGTTCCTTTAAGGATTGCTTTAGCCATAAAATCTAAAGTAAAGTTGGGTGTTACATTTGACGGTTTACTTAGTCATGTTTGGGCAGGAGCTGAAGTTCCTTGTGTTAGAATTTGTGGCGGCTTTATGTCTTCTAAGACATTACACTATGATAATAATCTTTCACTTGCGTTAAACAACAACCCAATTGGTAAATGTTATCCATCACAAGATATAATAGAAGCAAATAAAAAAATTACAGTCGACATGGTATATGATGCATGTATGAAACAATTGAATTATTAATATGAAAGCATACGTAATTGGTGATGTAAATAATGAAACATCTTTTTGGGCAATGACTGCGTGTGTTCGTACCGCAACTATTCCAGTAGAAAGATTTCAACAGGTATCTGCATCAGATGTAACAGAGAAAGAACTCAACCAATACTCTTATCCTATTGGTGAAAGTGTATTATGTAAAAAATCTAATCTGGTA